>ERZ724522.508-NODE-508-length-24909-cov-6.294077_pt1 | contig 24909 bp, 21 predicted proteins | sample MGYA00376055_ERZ724522 | MGnify/ENA primary metagenome ERZ724522 (study PRJEB28724, sample SAMN07190884) | wastewater metagenome | isolation source: effluent of sewage treatment plant in Hong Hong | place: Hong Kong | collected 2016-03-17 ...
TAAGCCAACACATGTACGCATTCGTGCACAGATTGGTGATTGTTTGCTTAAATGGAATGCTAATGCCGCAGCAGCTGTATATGATGTTCAATGTACTGTATCTACAGATACAGTAATCGCAATTCCTGGTGGAGCAGACTACTTTACACTATTTAATACCAGCGCAACTCCTGTTGTAGCTGTTCATTTCGGTAGAGATGTGTAATGGCCAATAATGTATATCGCATTGTGGAAGGCGGAATGCATGATAGATTTCACAATTCACGTGCGAAAATACAATTTATTGGTGGTGGATTTGGTAATGGTAAGACTGCGTGTGCTGTTGTAAAAGCTTTAAAACTTGCAACAGATTATCCAGGATCTAATGGACTAATTGCTCGTTCCACATACCCAAAGTTAAATGATACTATCCGTAAGGAAGTATTTAAGTGGTGTCCTAAGCAATGGATAAAGCGCAGTCCTACTAAAGACGATAATACATTAATCCTTACTAACGGAACAAATATAAACTTTCGTTATATGGCCCAACGTGGTAAGGATAGTGATCAATCTACATCAAACTTATTGTCTGCTACATTTGATTGGATTGTAGTAGATCAGATAGAAGATCCAGAATTTATTCATAAAGACTTTATGGATCTTATGGGTCGTTTACGTGGTTCTACAGAATATATTGGCAATGATCCAACAATGCCAAAAGTAGGACCACGATGGATTATTTTAACAAGTAACCCAACAAGAAATTGGGTATATAGAAAGCTTGTTAAGCCATTACACGATTATAAAAAGGGCATCTTTAATCCTGATTTATTATGTCAGGTAGATAATGATGGTAAGCCTATATTAGTAGATGGTAAACCAGTTCCTATTATTGAATTATTTGAAGGCTCTACTCACGAAAATATAGAAAATGTTGGTGAAGACTTTATTTCTGGTATGCTTGCAACATTCACTAATGACTCTATGCGTAAAAGATTTATTTTTGGTGAGTGGGGAGCGTTGAGTGGATTAGTTTATAACGTATTCAATGAAGCTATTCATGAACTTCCACACGGTACTATTATACAGTATTTAACTGAATTACGTTATTCAGGATATAAACCAACATTCTTTGAAGGATATGACCACGGGCTCATTCGTCCAAGTTGTTATGGTCTATTCTTTGCAGATGATGATAGAAATGTGTTTTTACTTGATGGATTTTATAGTAAAGAACAAACTATTGATACATCATGTGAATTAATTAAACAAATACGCGAAGATTATGGAGTATCTGAAAGCAATGAAATATTTGCAGACCCACAATTATTTCGACGTAGTCCTGGTAGTACTGGCGTTGTCGGCGTTACTGTTGCAGAGTTATTTGCTCGTAATGGCATTCGCTTAATACGCGGTAATCGAGATATTCCAACTGGTATTGCAAAAAATATTCAATATCTTACTCCAGTAGAATTACACGAACATCCAATAACTGGTGCGCCAAATGCTCCACACTTCTTTGTAAGTGATAAATGTGATTGGTTTGTTAGTGAAATTAATGAGTGGATGTATAAAGCTGATACAAGCGGTGAAGTAAGCGATACTACTAGTGATAAAAACGATCATGCTATGGATATGTGGAAGTATGCTATGACACATACACCTAAATTAGCGTCGTATGTTGGTAAACGCACAGATCCACCTGCTTATTTATATTGGCATGAAATTGAGTCAGCTAATAATCAACACAAAGTATTACCGAGGCATAGAGCATGAGCGATAAAATTGATTTTACTCCGCCGCCTGATCCATTAGAAGCTGCTCTTACTAAGTCTGGTGTTCCAACTAGTAATGAAGAAGCTCGTCAACCTGTTTATAAGATGTTAGAAGGAAGTAAAATTCCTGTATCTAGTAAACAAGGATTAGTATGGAAGTCTCGTGTAGCACGCGCAAAGAAGTTGATGCGTGATCTTATTGACTCATGGGATGAAAATATTAGTTATTATAATCATGACCAAAATCCTCATAGAGAAGGTAAAGGTCCTGAGTTTGCTAATAACAGAATTAGAGCTAAGTCATTAGGTAGTAGGCATAGTAGTACAGAAAATGTAGTTTACAGCAATGTAAACGCTCAAATTCCTATAATCTATGCTAAGAATCCATATGTCACATTTAATTCTTTAGTTGCTGGTGATACAGAACAGCGAGAAACATTTGATAATCGTGCTCGTGCATTAGACAAACTTGTTAATGCATTATTTGGTATGACATCTGCTCCTGGCATTTCATTAAAACCAAAAGCTAGGAAGGCAGTACTTATTACCTTACTAACTAATATGGCTTGGATGGAAGTTGGTTACACTACTAAAGAAAAAAGTAGTGAACAAGCCATGGCGGATTTAGTTGATTTGTCAGAGAAATTATCGAAAACAAAAGAAATTGAAGAAATTGAAGAAATTGAAGGTGCATTAATTGCTCTTAGTGAGAAGATTGATTTCTTATCACCAAGTGGTCCATTTGTTCGTTTACGCATGCCTCATCAAGTAATTGTAGATCCTAATGCATCAGATCCTTTACTATCAGATGCAAATTGGATTGCAATTGAGGATATGTTACCAACTGATTATATTAATGCAATCTTTGCTAAAGAAGATGAAGAAAAAGATGAGTATAAATCTATTTATGAGCCAACTCATATATTAGATTGTGGTGAACAAACTGCTGATGATACATTCGACCAATCATCTACTTCATTATTTGACGCTGCAAAACCATATAGTGCATATGGTTATGAGAATGAAGAATCATTTAATAAGGCCAAGATGACTAAGGTATGTTATATTTGGGATAAAACAACTCGGCGTGTGTTGTTGTATAATACCAAAAGTTGGAAGTGGCCTATTTGGGTTTGGGATGATCCGTACAAGTTGTTGAACTTCTTTCCGGTTCGTCCTTTATTCTTTCATGATAATCCAGTTAATATCTATGCTAAGGGAGAAGTATCGTACTATCTCGATCAACAAGATCAGATTAATACGATTAACAGTGAGCGTAATCAAGCGTTGAATTGGGCTAGACGTAATATCTTCTACGACATTGATAGTGGATTAACACCAGATGATATTACTCGTATATTGTCTGGACCAGAAAATACTGCTAAGGGCATTAAAATCCCTGACGGTAAAAAGATTGCTGATATCATTTACAGCGTCACTCCACCGTCAACGAATTTTGCAAATATGTTTGATAAGAAGGATTTATACGATAGTATTAATAGAATCACAGCAGCTAATGAAGTTGCTCGTGGCGGAGAGTTTAAGACAAATACCACAAACAGAGCAATTGAATACTATGCGACAATGGGTAATATGCGCATGGATATGCGTTTAGATGCCATTGAAGATTTTATTGCTGATATTGGTTGGATGATTGCACAACTTTGTTTGCGCTTTATGGACCCACAAACCGTTAAACAAATTACTAATATTGATGTTACAGAATTTTGGGCACCTATTGATCCACTAACTGATTTGTCAATGCTTGCCGTATCGTGTGTTGGTGGTAGTAGTCAAAAGCAGAATAAACAAGTTAGAAAGCAAGAAGCAATTGAGATCGGACAAATTCTTGCACAATTTGTAAAAGCTGCTCCTGGCGCAGTAACTAAGATCACGCTTGATATGTTCTCTGAGATTTTTGATGATATTAATATCACAGAAGAAGATTGGGAAACTATTAAGATAGAAGCGCAACAGATGATCGATGCTGCACATGGTGGTGCACCAGGGCAAGGGGGCGAACAGGCAGCACCTACAGATGGACCACCACAACAAACTGGTGGCGCGAACCCACAGCAGCTTGCTATAATGGTTACTGAGGCATTGAGCAGTTTGCCTCCTAACATTCTAAAAGCTATTGGTTCAGCATTAGCACAGGGTATTCCACCAAAACAAATTCTACAAGAGCTTGTAGGACAGTTACAATCTACTAGTACTCATTAATGGAGCAGGTTATGAGTGGCACTAATAATAGCAGTATTGAAGAAACCATCTTTAATAATATGCCTGGATTTGGAGCAGATGATAATACGGAAGCAACTGCCAACACAGCCGAAGAAACATCTGCGCCAGCAAATGAAGATGTACAGCCAAAAGAAAACACAGCCAATAACGCCAACACTAATGAGAGTGGCGGAAGCAGCACAAATAACACACTTACACAACAGCCTAATAATCGAACACAAAGCGAAAAAGTCCGTAAGCACGACGGGCTTGTCGAGCGCGCAAACCCCGATAATCCTAATACCAGAGATTTAGTAGATCCTGTAACTGGTAGAATTGTAGCGCGTGGTGGAATTGAACGCCGCGTTTATGAAGAAGGACAGCGCCATCTTCGTGAAGCTAATGACTTGCGTAGAAAGTTGCAGGAAGCAGAAACACGTATTAATTCTAGTGATGAATTAACTCGCACAGTTACTTCATTAGGATTAAAAACTGAAGATGCTATTGCCGCTTCTCGTGTTATGTCAGATTTCTTACGCGATCCTGTCAGAACACTAGAATATTTAATTGCAGAAGTTAAGTCGAAAGGATATCAGCTTCCTTTCTTAGAGCAAGGTATTTCTCCTGGCGTAGATACGATGGCTATTAATCGTATGTTGGAGAATAAACTTGCTCCTATTTTATCGCAACATCAGCAGCAAACACTCACACAACAGCAAGCAAGAGAACAAGAAGAAACTGCACGACGTACTTTAGATAATTTTCTTATTGAAGTACCATATGCAGAAGCCAATCTAGCTACCTTGGCCGACATGATGCAGCGCGATCCGGGCTTGACACTGCACACAGCTTACATTAGAATGGCGGAATGGGCCGCGAGGAATGGCCTAGACCATACGCAACCATTATTGCCACAGATTGAGGCAATTAATAATCAATCTAATACACAGCAGCCTACAGAACAAACAGCACAACAAGCCACTAATACACAGCACCAGCCGCCCATTGCAACTAATAGACAAATTGCAGTTAATAATGCAGTTCCTTTAGATGCACCCACAGGGCAGTATAATGAAAATTCATCTTGGGCAGATATTCTAAAAGCCGAGATGAGAAAATCTGGTTATAGTGTTTAATATAGTGGAGTTATAAAATGCCTGTTGGTACTATTGTTCCGTCTGTAGCTACTGTTCTTCATTCTACTCTCACGCAGAGTCGTAAGAAGCTTATTATGGCAAGCATTAAGTCTAATGCTTTGCAGGCATGGGCATTTGCGAATGATCGTGTTGAGTTTGAAGATGGTGGTTATAATATCACCAATCCTCTAACTGTTGGACGCAATCCTAATATTGCTTCTTATCGTTACTACGATCAGTTGCCCGTTGCACAGACCAATGAATTTGATACCGTTGAATATGGTTGGTCTCGTGTTGCTGGTTCTGTTATTATCAGCGATCAGGAGCAGGATGAAAATCGTGGTGACTCTGCGATTTTCAAGCTCATGACGGCTAAGCTTGATGTTCTTGAGCAGAGCATTAAAGAACGTTTTAGTCTTTATATGTATTCCGCTGGTGGTGGTACCGATCCGCTTGGTTTGGCTACACTTATCCCAACAAATCCAAACACTGGTACGCTTGGTGGCATCAATCGTGCTACACAAACTCAGTGGCGTACTTCTGCGTATATCTTTGGTGGCGCAGTTGACGCAACTAATATCGAAGAAGTATTCGATGATTTGTTGATGGATCTTACGCTTAAAGGTGATCGTCCTAGCGTATTCCTTGTCGGGCGTAATATGTATCGTATGTACCGACAGGCTGTACGTGACAAGATGACACTTCCGCTTAGTCAGGGTTCTGCTGGTAAGCGAATGTTTGATCTTGGATTTGAAGGCGTTATGCATAATAATATTCCTATTATGTATGACGAAGATTGCCCTGTTAATTATACTTATATTATTAACGATAAGTACTTGCGGCTTCATATGCTTAAGCACGTTAATATGAAGACTAAGGAGCTTGTCGCACCATGGAACACTGATGCTGTTGGTAGCCGAATTGTTTGGCAAGGACAGTGGTGCTTGTGGAAGGCGTTTCGTACTCATGGTGTTATTACAAACTAATAGGTGATATGTGGAATTAGTTCCTGAATTTGAAGCTCGTGTTGTAACTGGTGAATTTACGCGTACAGTGTATGACATTGTAGAAGAGGCAGTTGATGTTGTTTCTCCTGCTGGTATTACACGAACACGTGTAAAGCGCACTATTAAAGCGATCGAGCAACCGTACGATAAAGGAATTTTTGTACAGTATCCACGCGGACACTCTATAATGGTTCCTTATGACGATCATGAACAGATTGCACGCCTTGGATTGATTAATACACCTGGCTTAGTAGATCTCAATGCAGAGTCTATGCTAGATGATAATGACAATCCACTACGTGCATCTAAGAAGCCAGTACGTAGTAAGACTGGTGGATTAGACGATATTTAATAAGGATTACTTAGATGGCTGTTACAGTTATTAGCCCAACTTTCTTCCCTCGTCGGCTTTCTACTTATGTTCCGGCGATGCGTTATCATAGTGATGTCAATTTTAATGGCATTACACGCGTATCTTTTGGTTCACCTGTTGTTGCTTCTGCAACTGCTTTGTTGAGTCTACAAAGCATTGCTACTGCTGGATCAACGACTACAACTCTACTCACATCTAATACGTTAGATGGAACGTGGGGACGCGCGTTACAGTATGTTGCATCAGGCGCAGCAACTTCTACAGTTACAGTTGATGGCTGGGATTATCTTATGCAGCCAATGACTGAAACTATTACACTTAACGGTGCTTCTATTGTTAATGGTTTGAAGGCGTTTAAGTACATCCGTCAGATTTCTTGGGGTGCTACTGCGTCAACTACTATTAACGTTGGTCATCGTAATGTGTTTGGTCTACCGTATAAAGCTCTAAAGGCTGAATACGAAACTTCAGATCAAGTACTCGTTGCTGCTGGTACACTTGTTGCACCTGTGCTTACTGATCCGCAGACCGCTACTACTGGTGATCCGCGTGGAACTTATACACCTACTACTACACCTGATGGTGTAAAAGTTCTTACAGCTGGCTTTCATTTTAATAACGATGTGAATGCCAGTAATAACGGTGGGCTTCATGGGATTGCACATTTTACTAGCTAATTAGTTAGCTAATATTTTGTGCAATATATGGCCCAGGTAGCTGCTCCCTGCCTGGGCCATATTTATTTATGAAGGAATTATTATGGCTATCGTTTCAGACTGCATAAATAGTGTTATAACGGAGCTTAGACAGGTTCCTTCATTAGCAACGCAAACATACGCAACACCAGTTATTAGACAACAAGTTAACAATGCATATAGAATGCTTGTTGATGAGTACTGGTGGGAAGAACTTATGTACACATTTACAGTTGCTGTAGATGGTACAACAGGTTTGTTAACTAGTGATTTAGTAGGTCCTATCTCTGCTATTACAAGATATGATAATATACAATATGTGTGGCCAGAAGGAATTGATCGTCCATTAGCACAGAAACCAGTACGTTGGAACCCTACAGCAATTACTGGTACTACGCCACAATATATTCAATCTGATACTACATATACTAATAGACCAGTAAAGATTTTACCTGTAACATCTACTGGTAATGTAGTTATACGCGCCCGACAAATGCCTTCATTTCCTGTTGGAAATAGTGATACTTTATATCTTGATGATTTAATGATTACATATGCCGCTGCATGGATGTATGTAATTGATGATGCTACAGTGCCAGCACAAGTAGAAAAGTTTCAGTCGTTATATATGGCAAGAAAGAAACAAGTAATTGCTAATATGAATACACAAGATATTCCTCTAACACCATATGCATATACAACAGGAACTGGCTGGTGGGAGGCATAATACTGTGTTATTTAACAATAAAGCAAACACAAAAACACACGCTAGACAGCCTCAGCAACAAATAGAAACATCCACTATCAGAACATTTGATGGTGGATTAAATGTTGCTGATACAGACTTAAATATGTCTCCTAAATATGCACATGTTTTAGACAATCTTGAACGTGCTATTGATGGTTCTTTAGCTGTTAGACCAGGAACAGTATTTTTTGCTGATGTAAATCAATGGGGAAATAGTAATGACATAATTAACTGCACATATTTTAATGATTATGTTATTTGCGTACAAGCTAATGGTGCCATTACAAAAACAGATGCATCTGGTGTCACAACACAGATGCTTCTTGGTGGAGTAAATCCTTGGACAACGACTATAACAAGTGCTAACTTTTCAATAAACAATAGTGATCTTATTATAGTTAATGGAGTAGATAAGCCTCTTATTATTAGCGGCATCCCATCAAATCCAAACTATATGACGTTGCAGTATCTTGTAGATCTTGCAACGCTTAGTAATATAAATACTCCTATTGGAAAGTATTGCGCATCACATGGACAATATTTCATTATTGCAGGTGACTCAGCAAATCGATCCACTATTTATGTCGCTAGTAAAGGAACAAGTGGCACATTCCCAGGAGACCCAGCACCAAACGATTCTATCGCAATTGATCTTGGACCGCGCGTATCTATTGGCTCATCAACCATTACAGGATTGTTGTCGTATAGAGACAAATTACTTGTATCCTTCGAGCGAGGAATACTTCCACTCACACTCGGAAACTATACAGGATCACCGGCAGTACATGATCCCACTGATGATGGATTTGTAGAAGAATACGGTTGTTTATCACAGAGATCGATGATTTCTGTTGCTGATAATTCTTTTTTCTTAGATAACGTTGGTATCAACGGCATTCAGCGGGTTGCACCATTTAACGTTCTACGGCCGCAGCGTGTGTCACAGTATATTAACACCGAATTAACGTCAAAAATACAGAATTTGACCACTTCTCAGATTGAACAATACGTTCATGCAGTGTATGATCTACGCAACAATAGATACATGGTGTTTGTTCCGGTAATAACTGGTAGCACAGTGACAGAAACACTGTGCTACTCTTTTACTACTGTACCAGATTTACAGATCAAAGCCTGGGCTAGATTAAAAGGCTGGGTATTTAGATCTTCTTGTAGAACAACTTTACAAAACATTATATTCTCTCGTGGAACTAAATTGTATTATTACGATTTAGCAGAAACGAGTTTGCGTAAAGATCGTTATAATGATCCTGCTGTTAATAGTGGTGATGGAGAGGATATAGAATTTGTTTGGGAGCTTCCATGGGCAGACTTCCAACGTCGTATGCATGTAAAACAAAGTAAGTTTTTAGCGTTAGACGTACAAGGCACAGCGTATTTTACGACTGAAATGTTTGTAGATAATTTTCGTGACACACCGTTATTGTCCATGCGTTTTACTGGTGGTGATGCTGGTGGGTTTGGTAATAATCCATTCGGTAATAGTCCATTCGGTGGTGGGCGTGATAGTTCAGAAGAACGATTATACGTTTGGGAAGCTCCTTTTAAGATAATGAAATTACGTTTTAGTGGTAATGCAGCAGCTGGTTCGTTAAAGTTTATTAGTATATCAATCGCATATTTACGTAAATCTGTTAGGAGATAATAATGAGCTACGATATTACTTCTGGTTTACGGTTGCGATTGATTGATTTTGATTCACAACCATGGGATAGCGATATAAATGAGAATTTCCGTCTTATTGGTTCTTGGTATGATGGAACTGCTTCACCTGCATTATTAGGATATAAAAACGTTGTTGTAAATGGTAGTTTTAATATTTGGCAACGTGGGACAGTGTTTACAGCTACTACAGGAATTACTTGGACTGCTGATAGATGGGGAACATACTTTTCAGGTACTCCAAGTAATACTACTGTAACGCAAAAAAGTACACTTTCAGATGGTATTGGTACTTTACTTGCACTTGGTTGTTTATATTATGCCGAGATTAAAACTACTACTGTTGGTACCGAAACCTTAAAACAGTATTTTACTAATATTGAAAATGTTCATACATTTTCTAATAGTACAGTTACACTATCGTTTGTTGCATGGTCACCTGATGGAGCGCAATTGGGCGTAGTTTTGCAACAGGTATTTGGTACTGGTGGATCGCCAAGTGCTGTTGTAACTACATCACAACAATTTGTCACTCTTACATCAACGCCAACATTATATACAATGACTTTTTCGTTGGCATCTACTGTCGGCAAAACATTAGGAAGTAATAATAATGATCGATTAGTAATTACATTCTTATTAACTGTAGGTGCTAATACATATAATATTAGTGCAGTTACATTAGAAAAAGGTACTGTAGCATCTGGACTTCCATTTCTTCCACAAGCTACAGAATTATTGCATTGTATGCGTTATTACGAAACAAGTTTTGTTGGTGCACCTACTGGATTTACCGCTGGTCTTGGTGCTGCATATGGCTTTGATCATTTTAGTGGTTTTTGTTATCGTGCTGTTAAATTTGCGGTACCAAAAAGAAAAGCTCCAACAGTTACATTATATGATGCTATTGGTACGTCTAATAGAGTAAGTATTTATAACGGCACAACATGGGTTGATAATATCAATCCAGTTGTTGTCACCCTCCCACAACAATTTAGTTTAGTACATACAACAGCGGGATCAATTGCAACAGAGTTTGGGTTTACGGCACTATCTGAGGTAATCTAATGAATACTACAAAACAAGAAACGGTAGCTATAAATAAGCTATTACAATGGGCAGCCATTATAATGCCTTTATTAGCAACTATCTCATATATTGTTACTTATACAGCAACTATTACTAGAATTGACCAACAAGTTTCGTCTCTAAAAGAGTCAGTGACACTTTCAATTAGTAGATTAGACGGGACAATTAGTAAAATGAATGATAATGACAAAATACAAGATAAACTTATTCAAGAAGCTATTACAGGAATAAAAGCACTAGAACACAGGATTGATTTGCTGCAAAGAAATGGCTTGACAACACCTGGACAAAATGGTTACATACAGCGGTAGGCGCTTCGGAGCAGGAAGCTTTTATGTTCAAAATTGAGCCATTAACATTAAAAAATATACCATATGCAGTTGCACTAGGTAAGGAATTACATTCACTTGGCTCATTGAATGTAATTCCTTATGATGATGAATACGCCAGATTAAATGTAGAACAAGCTGCTATAAATCCTAGTTATTTTGTCCGTTTAGCACTTGATGAAAATGATACATATGTTGGTGTAGTTGCTGGATATCTTACACCATTTGTATTCTCTAAGAAACTTATGGCTATTGAAACGTGTTGGTATGTTCGTGAAGGCGTAAAAGAGCGTACTAAAATTGCAGTTACTCTTATGAAGCAGTTTGTTAATTGGGCACTAAAAGAAAATAATGCAACTCATGTACAAACTGGTGATATAGCTAATATAAATAGCCTTGCAGTAGACACGGTTTATAGACACATTGGTTTCACTCGTATTGGCACTATATATATGATGGAGAATAAGTAATGGGCGGTGGCGGAAAAGGCGGTAATTATTCATCGCCTATGCCTGTATATACTGATCCAGTAACAGGTAAATCATTTAATAACGCCGATGATCTAAATGCTTCTATTGCGGCTCGACAACAGCAAGAAGCAGAAGCAAGTCGTCAACAGCAAGAACAAGCTAGACAGCAAGAAGCGTTACGACTACAACAAGATCTTGACGCTCGTAATAATGCGTTATCGCGTGCACGTAGTAATGCTGTTGATTATATACGTTCTCGTGTTGGCGACAATAATATTCCTTTCGATTTAATTAATAATCGAACACAGTATACTTATGATTTAACGCCAGCAGGTACTGCTAATCCATTATCAGCGTATGATCCAAATCTTGGACAAGCTATTTTAGATGAAGTACGTGCTGATAATATTAGTAAAAAGCGTTCGCAGTTTAATAATATATTCAAGCCTACTTATACACAAGATGTATTACCAACTGACTTTGCAAATTCGTATATCGATACAGAATTAAATAATCAATTTAATCCATTAGCAACATCATTAGAAAATGCTCGTAAGCGAAACACGCTTAATCAACAGGGCTTCGATGCTGCTACTAATAGATTAAATACAGAACGTACTGCTGCTACTTCTACATTGCGTAGTTTAGCAGACTCTATTCTAGGAACAGATAGATCTGCATTACAGAATTATATCACAGGCGCTAATAATACTATTGATACACTTGGATATAATGAAGTAAATAGCTTTGATCCAAATGCATATGCTACAGAAGCAAATAGGCGAGCAGAGAATTATAAGACATCATTTGGTGGTGATCTTCGTAATGCCTTAGGCAATACTAAGTTCATCGATTTAACTGAATTGTTAAATGCTGGTGGCCAAGCACAAGGGGCAACTAATCCCGGTATTGTTCCTAATACTTCACCAATTGGTGGTATTACAGATCTTACTGCTGATATCTTAAATAACAAACGTCGTGGTATTGGTAATACAGGAGCATTCTAATGGGTACAGGTATTGAAGCTATTGCTCCTGTTATCAGTGCGGTAGGTAGTACTGCTTCCGCAGCTAATAGTTTATTTGGTAATAAGAGCAATCCTGGTGCAGCTATTGCACAAGCACAATTACAAGAGTCTAGGAACGCACGTGAGTATCAAGCAGCATTAAATGCTGAATTGATGCGTCGTGCTACTTCTGGTTATACAGATGCTGGTGGTGGATCATTAACATATGATCCAACAACTAATTCATGGACTAGTAAATTAGGTCCAACGCAACAAACTGCTTATAACAGCATGCTACATGCTATATCTGATAAGAATGTAAAAGGTGTAGCAGATGTTAATAGAGCAAATGATTTAGTAACTGGTAGAGCAATTGAAGGTAATGCTACCGCTCATGGTGTATTAAATCGCTATAACAATTATGTTGATATAACACCAGAAGATATTAGATCTACACTTATTAATTCTATTATCAACGCGAATAACCGCACAACACAGCCTATTGTACAAGATACAATGAGGCAGTTTACTCGTACTGGTCAAACTGCTGGACCTGCATTAGCACGTTTGGCAAGTGATAGTTATGATAGAATTAAGCAAGGAATTGCAGATGCTAGTATCGGTAGTATCAAAACTGCAAGTGACATTAATGCCGGTAATCGTGGTAGCATTCTTAGGGATTGGACCTCGTTGGTACAAGGGTCTACACCACAACTACAACAAACCAACCCAGCCAACTACGATCCTACAGGTGTAATGACTAATTTGTTAATGAGTAGAGCTAATAATTCTGCTGCTGCTGGACAAGCTGCTACTTATGGTAATGTAGCAACTGCTGGTAATGTTAATAGTAGTTACGCACCTTTGTACGCAACACAGCCAAATCCACAACAAGGATCACTTAATATTCTTGGGATTGGTGATCAACTTGCTAACCTTGTTAAGAAAGGTGGCAGTGCGTACGATTACTTCTTTCCAAAATCCGACACAAAAGATACTAGTAACTTAAAGACTGGTACTATTGAGTTTGGTTCTCAGTATAATTATGATTAGGCTCTTATAATGGCAAACTTTGCATATACACCACCTAATTATCATACAATGGAGCCGTATGCTATTGAGGCTCCATTAGCACAAGCTACTATTGATCCTCGTACAGCTAATGCAGCATTGCCTTTATTGTTGTCATATATGGGACAACGAGGTCGTGCAACGGATGATTATAATACGCAGCTTGGTGTTGTTAATGAAATGCAACGTCAAGCTAATATGGCATCACAAACCAATGATGCAAGATCACGTGTCATTGATGCGCTTAAACTTGCCGGTGAACGTGTAGGTGGAGCACAAGCTGTTGCAAGTAATCCACTATTAAATCCTTTATTAGTTGGTACTGATATTACGCCATTAGCATATGGCGCACAAGACACAGCTACGGCAGAGAATTTTAGTAGATTAGGAACAGGTGCACAAGGATTTACAAATGCCGGTGTTGCGCCTGATATTCCTTCATTAAATCAGCGTACTGGTATGAATATGGTACCAGGATTACCACCTATTGTACAAGCTGCACAAATTCGTGCTGCTGCTACAGTTGCAGCTAGTGGTAATGGTGGTAATAAGGTTCGTGGGTCTTATGATCCAATAACTAATACTATGTCATTGTCTGGTACTAGATTACCAGGTGAAACTAATGAACAATTTGCTTCTCGATTATCTGGTATAGAAGGTGTTCAGCCTCGTACTGCTACACAACCGCAAGGACATGTGCCGACCGCAACTGCACCAATTACAACTAATCCAACAACTTCATTACCTCCACAAACGTTTGATGCAAATAATGCATTATTAGCGTTGCGTAATACAAATCGTCAAGCATATAATGATGTATTAGCAAACGCTAAACGTAATAGTAATAAAATTGTACTAGATGGTAATAAACTAGTCGGTGCTTCTGGACAAAGGTATTAATAAATGTCCGACCTTATTACTCCGTCGCCGTATCCTATTGATAGTCCTGAATACGATCAATATGTTAAAGGTATTTTGCAGGGTGGTAAGGCCGCAGCTATTGCAGTTCCAAAAGCCGCAACACATTTAGTTCCTGGATTTATTAGTTCTTTATTATCTAGTCCAAATGCTAGAGGATTAGAAGTTGCTATTCCTAATGGGGCGAATGGACTTTATTCTGCTATTGATTTATTATATAATTTAGGTAATAGAGCATTAGGTAATGGTCCTGATGCTCATCTTCCTGGCGGTGTTAGAGCGGGTGAGTTATATGATAATAGATTAGCTCCAGGAAGTGTTGCATCGTTAATTCCTGCAGCTAAAGCAGATACACCATTTGAAGCTGCAATGAATGAAATGGGTTCTGCTGCTGGTAGTATGGGTCCGTATGCCGGTGCCGGCGCGCTGCGCAGTGTCCCATTGCTTCCTCGGCTTGCGGCTGAGGCTGTGCTGCCAGGTCTCACAGCCCCATCAGCGCCGGCTGTAGCGGGCGTTCTGTCAGGGGTTGCCGATGCCACGCTAGGCGGCTCAGAGGCGCACGCTGATGCATCTGTGCCACCTACAACGCCCGTGCCGACAGCGCCTGTAGACGCTAATACGCTACCAATTCCCCCAATTCCACCAACACAACAACCGCCACAACAGTTACAAACTGTTCCATTAAATACAACAGCTGAATTTATACCGACGCCACCAATTGTTGAAGGTAATACACCATTAACTTGGGGTATGTTAGCGGCTGGTGGTGCTGGCGTTTTAGCATTGTTAGCTACTCATGGAAAGATTGGTGAGTTTATAAGTAATAAGGTACGTGGTACTAGACAAGCGTTATATGAAGCAGAAAGTGCACCATATAATGCACAACGAAATCTTATTGCTAATGCTGATCCATCTGTATTAAGTGGTGTTGATGAATTAAAAGCTCCATTACCTAATAATGCAGAAGGAATTGGTACACGTACTAAGACTGCTGTTTTTGATAAGAATGAATTACTTAATAAAGTAACTGATTATACATCACCAACACCAACTGCTGCACAAGAGATGCGTGCACAGACAGGTATACTTAATAACGATCAAGCATTTCATTCTAGATTTTCACACTTCACAGAAACTGGTATAGATCCTGTTTCTGGTGTAAGAATGCCTTCACCTGTTAAGCACTTTCAACGTGTTGCTAGTTTAACAGAAGATCAACGACAGATATATAATGATGCGCGTCATGCTGCTAATGAATTAGACAATAGATTATTAACTCCTACAAAGAATAGAGTTAATTATAGTGGTTATGATGATGCTACATTACAAGCGCGCATTTCTGCTGGAATGAATGATCCAGCAGTTGCTGCTGCTATTAACGAAGCTAATAATATTCATCGTGCAGTAGCTGATTTATTACAACAACGTGGTATGATTACTGCCGCTGAAAATGCTAAATTCCAGCGTATGCATCCTAACTATATGAGTAGTTATGATCTACAAGGAATTATTGAAAATCCGTTAGCAAGCAGAAATCTTGCTGCTGAAACAGGCCCACGCACTATTGGTGTTAATGCATGGGACATTGATAAACAACATTTAGAAGCAATTATGCGAGCAGTAGAAAAGAATGATTTTGCTCGTAATATTGTTAATAATATATTAGACTTTCAGAATAATAATAGAAGAAATGCTCAGATATTAGAGCAATGGAAACGGCCAATTAATTCTACAGATGCACGAGTGCCTGATGATGTTATTACAATTCGTAACAACGGAGTATTGCAGCATTATAGAGTACATAATCCTGCATTAAAATTCGCGCTTGAACAATCTCCTATGCAGATGGGTGTATTAGGAGATAATATGAATAAACTACGACAGTTTGTTCAGTTCAATGTTACTGGTCCAGGTGCGCTTATTGGCGGTAAATTCTTTCCACCTATTAATGCTATTCGTAATACAATAGAAGGAGCAGCTATTAGACCGCGTGGCTTTGCAGGTGGTTATATTGACAAAGCATTACAACGTGCTACAAATGGTAAAATGGCTTTACGTGGAGATCCTACTGCATTAATAACTATGCCTAGAGAGTGGTTGTCTAGTATTAGTGCATTAGTATCTAAGCATATAGCAAAAGCATTAGATCCTTTACAGGCTAATGGATATAATCCGTTACTTCGTAATTTATTAGGAAATGATGTAGTAAATGCTATACACACACGCATGCAAGCTGCATGGGAGAATAGTATTGCAGCAGAGATGCGTAAATATGGAGCAGCTAACTCAGGAGGATATTCATCTGTATCTGTGCCAACTAATTATATAGGAGATAATCAACGTGTCTTCTCAACTCTTAATAATCAAGTACCTGAGTTGTTTCGTGCTAATCGGACATTTGGGGGTTTGGAGCCATTTGGCGTTCGTCTTAATGAATTGATGAAAGAAATCTGGTCTCTAATTGGTGATGCAGGACATCAGCAGTTCTATAGGCTGAATAAAAATAATCCTGCAATATCAAGGAATAGATTAGTATTTGAAACTCGACAGCTTACTGGTGATCCGGGCACCAGTGGAGCTAGTAAAGGTATTCGTACCTTTACATCAACAGCACCATACGCAAATATCGCATTACAAGAAATTAGTAGATTGAGTAGAGCATTTAGTGAAGCTCCATTCTCTACTACTATTGGCTTGATTGGGGCTATTACTCCACTAGTAATGGCTGAATTATACACTGCTATGTTGCACGGTCCTGATGCATTACAACATATTGATAATATGTCATCATCTGATGCAGCAACTAACTTACACTTCTTTGTTCCAGGAGAAGAACCGCAAAACGCAGCTTCTATTTCATTACCACAAGGCTTGAGAGTATTTTTGCCTGTAATTCGTCAAGCATTGTTTGATGGCTTAGGAGTTATAAACGCACATAGTGATGATCCAACTGCAACTATGTTGTGGAATGGATTTAATGATTTCTTTGCCAAACACGTAACTACTACAACATCTGATGCAGCACGTATGGGTTTATCACAATTCGTATCACCGCCTATGCCTGTTGCATTGGATGTTGCAACTATTTTATCAGGCAGGAATTTAGATCCAACACTTGATAGAGCAGTTGAGAATTTTCCAAATGTACAACGTATGATTAGTAATGATTTAGGGCAAGCTGGTCCTAGATTGCCAGGAACACAACAAGTAGATCCGTTGTTTGAAAGTGAAAGTGGGAAGGTTTTTCAGCAGTTAGTATCTACACTTACAGGCATTGCTGGGCAGAGTATTCTGCAATCTGTGTTAACCACAAAGAATGCAATGCGAGATACTAATGACCCGTTATATGCACTTAACAATGTACTAGAAGATTATTCTATTAAACTGAATAATCAATTAGCCATTGGTAATGGTATATTATGGGATGCAAATAACAAGCTTACTACACAGACACCGCTGATTGTCCGTACTAATGAGGCGTTGAATGCAATGAAGCCTCTAACGACATTTAGGAATGATATAGTTAGTGCTGGTATGACACGTGCAAAAGGATTGCCAGTTGCTAATTATGCTGATCCAAAAGTGACTACAGATCCAAACATGCAGCCACTTATTGGATTAGTTGGTAAAACTGCTTCATTGATTAATACTAAGTTTATGCCTTCTATAGAAGACACTAAGAAGCAAATGGCAACATTAGCGTATAGTTCATTACCGCCTAAAGTAGTGATGGATATGCGTAATCAATATACAAAGCAGTTGTATGAGCAATACGCACAAGTAGCTACTATTATAACTGATATGAACCATACGCTTAGTAATATGGTTGGTAGACCAACTGATGTCACACAGATTGATTTTCATAAAGGCATAGAACAGTTTAGCCAATAAGTTTTGATATTATTGTCTTATTAGCATTTTTGGCTATTAATAACTTTGTGGCGCGGTAGACTATTGTAGGTCTGCCGCGTCCATTTTGTGTAAGCTCGAACTTTTGTATCATATTACATTCATGCAATACATCTAGTAATGCATCAAGTTCACTTACAGTTATAAAATTCCTTACTGTTCTTGTAAGCACACTTTTAGCAATTGTTTCAGTACCTGCGCCAAGTAATACTTCACGCAGTTTTACAATTGCATTCATCCAATTAGTACGCGCAGTAGTACCTTCAAATAACTTCGCTGATGTATACTTTATATCATGTATTATTTTAATAGCTGATTTTACATGTGCCGCTTTAATTACAAAGCTATTATCATTTATACATAAAAATCCTGCCATACGTAATACGTGATCTGCTTCTCTACTTTCGAATGAAGAAGTAAAGGCATCATATGATATATTTCTTCGTAAATACCAACTAGTATATGCTTTAACACCATCTTCACTTACAGAAATCTTACTAATTTCTTTACACAACTGTTTTATTGTTTTTAGTTGTCGTGTTAAATCATCAATAGTTATTCCGACACTTGTACTTGGCCAAGCAATGCGGCGTTTAGCTTGCTCAGACACAATGAACAAACAACGACTGGTAAAGCCGCCTGCGACGATATTTGGGTTAACTGATTGATGAAGCCAGCTAGGTGTAGACGCGGATAGGAACGAGATAAATACATTAGTCTGTGTAATCGCGCCCCTAGATAACGTGCCTCCGGCCTTCCTAGTTTGTGGACAATCATACAAGTCTGTAAGCAAAGTTGGCATTGTAGCATTATATCGCTCCAAACCAAGGAACACGGCAAGCTCACTAATGGAGATGATAGCCTTGCCACTCCCTGTATTTCTGGACTTTTCCGCGATAATTTCATCTAATGCCTCAGGAGTTGTTTTACCTTCTATAAGTGCAACAGTAGGATCGTCCTCAATAAGTTTGTTAATAATCTTTGTTGCTGTACTTACAGCAGTTGATTTTCTAGTTATACCACTCTCTGCTACAAATATGCAGTAGAAGTTCATTTGAATAGGTAATTGAGGACGATCAACTATAATATTACGTTGACACGCACATGATAACAACCATATAGCAGCAAAGAAATCATAATCTGTTGCTGTTTCCATGTTATTCATAAATGTCATATAATTATCTATGAATGAGTTTTTAGGAAATAATTTGTTGTAATTCATAGATACTCTCTATAATTGGTGCGAGCACCGGGACTCGAACCCGGAAGATTTCTCGGCAGATTTTAAGTCTGCTGCGTTTACCAATTTCGCCATGCTCGCACTGTTAATTATTTATTAACAATTCCAAACATTTGACTCTGGTTTATTTGGAATAACACCACCAATTGTAATTGATGGCTTCCTTTGAGCTAAATTACCATTATTTATATTTGCGTGGTACACATTATGCAAATATCGGTAGTGTAATAACGTTAAAATTCTTGGGTTTATAAAATGATGATCAGAAGTTAGTGATGCCTCAATACCAGTAGCAAAATTCTCTATAAAAAAGATAATAGAAGACAAATGAATATCTAAAACAGCAGAATAACGTTCAAGTACTCCAAGATTTACAGGACGTTTACAACTTTCCATTTCTGAAAGAATAGAAGTTGAAATATTCAACTTCATAGCAAGTTCATTTTGCTTTAAGTTTGAAATCAAACGCAAAAACTTTAGTGCATCACTCATTATCTCTGGATTTAGGCTCATCATCTTCTTCCCATGTTCTTAATACTTTAGTAGATAATTTATACCCAAGAGCACCAAGTACAGCATCGATGTTTGTAATGCTTGGAATACATCGATGCCGCCAAGAATGAATTGTATTACGATTTACACCAGACTTTTCTTCTAGTTCACTTAGTGTAGTTTGCTGCTGAATTATTTGTTTATAAATAAACTGTACTATTGGATGCGCACGCTTGGGTATAGTATAGTGTGATGGACGATGCTGACGCATTAAGTTATTTCTAATGAATCTGATTCATATAAAGTAATTTGAATGTCTCGTAAAGCAGCGAATTGTTTGTATGAAACATACGTTTGTTCTTTATATTCTTCAACACGTTTTGCAAATGAACGGACAAAACTTTCTTGCCAAGGATTTAGTTTGCCAGATTCCTTTGCATCCCTAAGTAATTTACTTAATTCCTTGTATTCATCTTTTGTCATTAGAACTTCTCGATAGTTGACCAACGATGGATACCGTGCTCATCTGGTTTTGATATACCATAATCAGCAGGTACAATCATATCAATACCATTGATATGAATTGGTTTATTGTTATACTTATCTAATACACGCTTTACTTGATCAACATATTCCTCCTTTACAAGAGTAATCAACGCGTCATGAATATTAATGGCAACAGCAGCATATTCATTTGGCCAATCAGGATCTTCTGTTGCTTCATAAATAATAGAAGCAACGTGATCACCTGCTGTAGACTGTGGCCTAAGTGCAATAATACTATCCATTGCTGTGTCATCAAATTTACCCAACATGATCCACCTACGCCCATAAGGAGTAAATAGAACACGTTTAGTTTTTGCTTCTTCAACTGTAGCACTCCACCATTTACGCAATTCAGGTGTTGTTCTATGGTAGATATTATAATTTTTAAGTGCTTCAATAGGAGTTAGATCAGCTTTAACAGCAAGTGTGTCAGGACCCATACGATAATTGAGACCATGACGACACCGCTTAGCAATATAACGAATAGTCCTGTTACCGGATGCATCAATATCCTTCTTAGGAACCTCATCATACGGTATATTAAACATGTCCGACGCCAACGCACAATGTGCATCATATGATCCTGGATTAAGTCTTGCCATTTCAAATTGATCCAACCACCGATCAATTTTAGCAAAACACGCTACAAATCTAGCCTCGATCTGGGCTTTATCAAAGTATAGAAATACATATCCAGGAGGCGCAATGAACATGGGCTTTGCTTCTTCTGGAATGTTTTGATTATTTAGTCCATTGCCCCACATAGTTTGACTACTACTTAAACGTCCTGGAGCGGATTGGACGCCTGTTTGCTTATATTCGCATCTGAATTTATTGTCGGGATCAAGTCGTGATTTTGCATAGGTGGAATAAAATTTTGCTTTCTCAAGATAATTGTCAATGCGTGTAATGAGTTCTTTAGCTCGCTCATCGGTTTTAGGATGGTTTCTAACTCTGTCTCTATTTTCTTTATCAGTTCTCGTTCCTCGTCCGACAAGTCGAAGTTTTTCAAAAAGGAGGGCAGATAATTGATGATGGGAATTTGGGTTAAATGTGTAATTGTTATCTCCGAGACATGCACGAGCCGCTTTAATGCATAAATCTCTTGCTTGCTCAACGTCTTTACCGAGTTCATCGATAATCTTATCCTTCAATTCTGTATCTGCTAATACACCATTAACAGTCATACGCACAAGATGCGGCTGCAAACGCATAACATGATTAAAGAAGAAATTATCAAGCTTTTGGTTTTGTAACTCTTTAAGTTCTTCTTGATATACCATGCGAGTAATGCAACAATCAGTTACATTATACCGCCAGAACATATCAATATCATTCTCGTCACGCCAAGCATGACCATCATCTTTGTAATATGGATGATCAGTGTATTGTGCAGTTAGAAAGCCTAAGTTATGTGGAAGACTTGGATATAGAGTGTGATGTGCAAGCATTGTATCGAAGTATGTTCTATGTACTTTGATACGATCCTTATACCACAACCAATACATATCGAAGTTGGCGTTTTGAGCGATAAAACGTATATGCTCTTGTGAGAATAGATCCTGTAACGCAAGTCGAATATTACGTTCTTCTTCTAGCGTATATACGTTATTACCTTGTGAACGCCAATTAATACACATGCCTTCTGTATTACTTGGAGCAATACCTACACAAGCAGTTTCGTTTGCCATAGTTTCAATATCAAAAGAAACTTCTTCTTTTGCATGTTTACAATAGTTAATATAATCAAGTGCTTCTTGATATGTAGGATTGATTAAAGAATTAATTACTGGAATATGATACTTGTTATCTAATACACGACGAAACTTTCCTATATCCATACGAAATACAACTTCCGTTAGTGGATTATGAAATACAAGTGCAGGATTATTTGCACAAAAGAATATTACATCCTTATCCTTAATCTTTCCATTAACAATAGAGCCACGATGATTTGTAATATTCTTTTCGTTTAACAGAGCACTAAGTGCAAAGTTACCAAGAATTAAAACATAACGCAAATTCGGTAGTTGTGAAAGTTCTTCGATTAGAAGATCTTTCCACACTTGAAGTTCTTGTTTACCAATTGTAGTCTTTACTACTTTACCACTTGCATTGGTAATAGACGCAACTCGTCTCTTAATTACATTTGTGATGTAACAATCAGTACGACGAAGACTTTCCTTACGCAACGCATCCCACAATACGGCACCAGTAGAACCAACTAATGGGATTTTTAGTTGACACTCACGTTCGCCAGGAGCTTCTGCAATAATAGCAATTTTAGTTGTAAGTGGTCCGTCGCTTCCACAATGAAAAGGTAAGGAATTAGATTGTGCATAATACTCTAATTCCTTATTCATAGTTCGAGAGTTTGTTATATTAGATAGCATATCACCTACCTAAGAATTTATTCACTCGCATCATTACTTGAATCTCGAACATGTCTAGTTCATGTTCGTTGTGAATTTCACTAGTATATAGATTAGGATATTCATTGTCAAGCGCGATATATGAGCGACTATCACCACCAAAATCACAGCCCGGACGTATTAAACGAATTAGTGCACAATTACCAACACCAAATGTATCGATAACAGGCTTTACTTCATCTACAAATCCACAATCACTAATAACAGTAAGTTCACTTGCTGTTGGACGTGCAAGATCTGTTACTAGAATACGACCAAAGATATCACTACCATATCGTGGCTTCATGACTTCTTCACTAAGCCAGATAAGTGTTTCCACCCATGACTTACCAAACAACTCAGGTAGCGGTCGTAGCTTTAGATCACTTCCTTCCTTTTCTAGTTCCTTAAATAAGTTATTATCAATATTAAACATCCCAGCGGCTGCGGCTTTTAGTGCTCCAGCAAACTTTCGATGACGAATATTAAGTAATTTTGTAGCAATAATTCTAGCAGCTGTATCCTTACCAGACTTTCTAGGACCATTTAGAAAAATAAACTTATGCGGCTTTGAGCGTGGCTTCATAGGAAGAACATTAGACATATTATATTATCCAGCTTGCTTAGATGATTTGTGAATTGATACTTGATCGGTGATGACAGTACAATACTCACGCGCCCGTGTAATTCCAGTATAGAAATTAGCGCGATTTTGCATAAAGGATGTAGAGCGATTTAACACATAAACAACGTTCTTATACTCACTGCCTTGGCACTTGTGTGTAGTAACTGCATAAGCCAAATCAATATTTGTTCGTGGATCAATTTCAATGTAATCACCATTCTTATTAGTAGTAATAATCAATGGTGGAACGCTTTCTACACGATCCATAAAATCAATAAGCACACTACCATCATCACAGAGTTCAACGATATTACCAGTTTCTCCATTAAAAACTGAATTACCGTTACCAAGATCATAGGTATTTGCTGTATAGATTACCTTAGTACCAACTTGCACACGAATTGGTGGAATTTCTTCTTTTGCTGTTCTAAATTTACGGCGAGGCAATTCCATATAATCCTCACCATTCTTCCAAAACAACGTTTGCAACATTACATTTAGTCGTTGAGTCCCGACCCAAGTCTTATTCATAATTGTAATAATTTGATGTTCAGGAGTAGAAAAGTCAATGCCTTTATCAAGGCTTTCAAATACAAGATCCTTTAGAACATTGACAGGCTGATCAGTAAAAATAATGTTAAAATCATCGCGTTTAGTAGGAATACTCCCGCGCAAAATCCTTGCCCCGTTATCCGCGATGCCACTTCCCTCGGATTGTCGATGAATTCTTTCCAAAGTAATACTATTTTTTCCTGCGAGGGCTCTTTGGAATGCAGTTGGCTGTTCAGATAAGAACTTATTTTCTTCAATTGGCTTAAGCTGGTTAACATCTCCAAACATACGAAGAAGCCCCCCAGGTTTAATAGCACTAGTGAGAGCAGTATGAATTTCATGGTTCACCATAGCATATTCATCAGCAAGAATGACATCATAGATTAGTGGGCGATTGCGATTATATGATGGTCCAGTTGATACACGCTTAACTTCTTGTGTATCTTCATCCTTTAATTCTATTGGCATTCCATAACCAAGCAAGCGATGATTAGTAAGTGCTGGAATACCTGTTGACTCTTGAATACGCTTTGCTGCTTTACCTGTTGGTGCAGAGCATACTACAGAATAACCTGCGAGTGTTAGTTGATCGTAAACTTCTTGAATAATTCGTGTCTTACCAGTTCCGGCTT
>ERZ724522.509-NODE-509-length-24850-cov-9.664610_pt1 | contig 24850 bp, 29 predicted proteins | sample MGYA00376055_ERZ724522 | MGnify/ENA primary metagenome ERZ724522 (study PRJEB28724, sample SAMN07190884) | wastewater metagenome | isolation source: effluent of sewage treatment plant in Hong Hong | place: Hong Kong | collected 2016-03-17 ...
AAGACCGCCGCTGACCGCCGGTCACCGCCGCTGACCGACCCCTCATACGCAGACGCAGACGCATACACAGACCCATCTTCCCTCCGTTCTTCATCATCTTTTACTGAAAGTTCTTCTTCCTCTGAGGGGGTGCAGGGGGAGGCCGGACGGTCAAAAGACCGGGGGAAGGAAGCCAAGAAGTCGGCACTTCAAGCCGCTGTGTCCGCTGTTGCCGAGAGTAAACGGGCATGAAGCAACGCCGGGCCAATCCCTACAGCACCCACCACCTGTGGGACGAGCAGACGTTCGCTGCCTACGCCGACATGCCGAAGAACGCGCTAGGCCACAACGATCACCTCTCCGAACGTTCGACCCCTGCCCACGAGGAACGCTGGCGTAAGTGGTGCGCGAAGTGGCCGAAGCACCTGTGGCCCCTCAGCGTCGATGACCACATCGCCCGCAAGGCCCGCAAGCGTGACGCAGCTTGATGACAAACTGGCTCGAATCTCAGGCCGCGTTCGCAGCCGAAACGCTCAGGCGAAAGACGACGCCGCCAACGCACGCAGCGAAGCCGAACGGCGCATCGCTCACGACGAAACCCTCGCCTACCTCGCAGACCTCGCCTGGAACCACACCGGCCCTAACGGTGGGCTTCTGTGGCTCAAGCTCGACGGCTACGAGCGCGGACGAGACCTCCCTCCCGGATTCATCCCCGCCATCTACGAGGTGGCCAGCCTTGCCCTCCACCAGCAGCGAGAAGCGGAACGAGCAAGCGAGGCTAAGGAGGCAGCGCGACCCCGAAAAGGCACGCGCCGCGTGGCGACGGTACTACGCAAAAAGGGCCGGAAGTGACCCGCTTTGGCATTCGGCCAGATACGTGCGATCCGTCATGCGGGCGCATGGACTGTTAAGACAAACTAAATAGTTAGGAAAACTAAACAGTTATGCGCGCACAGCGGAGAGACGCTAACGAACCGGCCATCGTGGAGGCACTGGAACTCGCAGGCTACGCCGTGGCACGGCACTACGCGCCGGACCCCTTCGACCTGCTGGTGCGCCGTCTAGGCAGTCCGGTTGGGCTATGCATCGAGGTCAAGATGCCTTCGGGCGATCTCACGGAGAACCAGCGGGCGATGCTGGAGGATCACGGCATCGTCGTCGTGCAGACGGTGGACGAGGCGCTAGACGCAGCGGCGAGGTGGCTATGAGCGACGACGAGCGCACGGCTTTCGTGGTGCTGGCGTGCATCGTGCTGACGGCGGCAATCATCATCATCGCGTGGAGGGTGTGAATGGCTCGCAGACCTAAGCGGGAGTACGTCGATAACCTCGCCCGCCAGTGGGCATCCATCCGCCGGCAACTGCTCGGCTTGGACGATCCAAAAGCACGGCTCGCCAGTGACACGCTCGGCGCAGTGCGATCAACGCTCGGCCAGCGGCGGGACCTGCACGCAGGCGCACGCACGAACCGCGTGGAGCAGCACTGGCCCGAGGTCTACGTTGGCGATGCGCTCATGGTCAACCAGGCGTTTCACGCGATGACGCCGCGAATGCAGAGCTTCATGGACGTGCATTACGTCTACCCCGGTGACGTGGACGACAAGGCCCCAGCCCTGTGCGTCTCACGCGAGACGTATTTCGAGGAGATCCGCGAGATACGCGCATGGATCGAGGCATGGTTTGCAGCCCGCAGGGTCGATTAGTCAAATGGACCTTTGAAGGCCCGAAAAATGGGGTACAAATGAGATCATAGGGCAATGTAAATGCGAACCGACGACGACGATCCGCCGACCCCGTGGACCGTCGAAGGAATCGCCCTCGATTGCCTGCAATCGAGTTTTCAGCGCTTCATCCGTGAGAACTTCGGGCTGTACCGACCGCCCGCCGATTACGTGGCATTGCGCCGCGAGAACTTGAAGCGCACCGCTGCCGCTAATCGCCGCAGCTTGTGCCCCGACTAGGGGCTTTTGTACATGGGGGGTGCTGGTGCTAGAACCACCAGAGTCCCACAAAACTGCGATGTAAGGGCGCAGTCCCTCCCGCCACTTTCCGCCCGGCCCCGGCCAACACTTCTCCCGCGACTCTCCCGCACCGACCGTGCGGGCCGGGCAACTATTCGGGGCTTCAATGCTCATCCTGTTCAACTCAAGCCGCATCGAACGGATGCTGGAGAAACTTATGACGACTCAGGCAGAACTGGCTCAGACGCTGGCGGACGTGTCCGCTCAGGTCGCGAAGATCGGCACCGAAACCCAGGCGACGCTCGACAAGGTTGCCGCCCTTGAGGCCGCGCTGGCCTCTGCCGGCGCTGTGTCCGCCGAAGTGCAGGCCGCCGTGGATGCGCTCAAGGCGCAGGTTCAGGTCGTTGATGACCTCGTGGCCGACGCGCCGTAAGTGACCCTTGCCGAGTCAGTCCAAGCCCTCGTCTCGCAAGTCGCCAAGATCGGCGGCGAGACGGGCGGCTTACTCGGCAGAATCGTTGCACTTGAGGCGGAAGTGAGCCGACTTCGCAAACAGGTGATGCCGTTCTACTGGCAAACCGTCACCCTGCAATTCACCAACGGCACGGCATCGAGCGTCAACCTCTCGACGTTCCTGGTCAACACGAACGGCCTTTCCGTCACCTACGCCGTCAAGGCCGGAACCTCTCTCCCCTCCGGCTGCACGCTGTCCGGTTCCACGGTCAGTTACAACGGCTCGGGCGCAGCAGGGGCCTCTGTGGTCGCGTTTACGGCGACCTCGGGGGCATACGTCGCGGAGTCAGCGAACGTCACGGCGACGATTACCGCGCCTGTGGGCAATCGCGCCCCGGTCTGGTCGGTCGCGGATAACTTCGCCCTTACGCCGGCAGCGGTGCAGGGCACGGCGACCAGCTACGGCGTGTCGTCGTACGCATCGGACCCGGACGGGAACTCGCTGACGTTCAGCCGCACGGGCGGCACGGCTCCGGCAGGCGTGACGGTGAACTCTGCGGGCCTCATCAGCGTGCCGTCGAGCATTGCCGCAGGGTCGTACACCGTGACCGTGCAGGCGAACGACGGGCAAGGCTCGGCGCTCGCGGACTGGACGACTCGGGCGAGTGGCGCGGGCGTCATTTGGGCGCACAGGTTCGATTCTGCGAGCGCACCGGGCCTGTATTGGGGACAGCGGGCGATCAATTCGGCCTCAGGCAAGCGTTGCGGTTATCTCTCCTCCACCGCGACGCAGACGGGCGCTAGTGGCACGCGCTCCGAGGCCGGCATCATCGGGGACGGATGCTACGAGATGTACGTCCCCGCAGGCGTGCCGATTGCCTGCAATTGGGCGCGTCCCCTTGCGCCCGTGACGGCCGGCGGGGGTGGCTCGTATCTGAGCTATCCCGCCGATGTGAACAACGCGGGCATTCAGCGGGTCAACTACAACAAGTTCTATTCGGGCGACGGCGATCCGGGGAACAAGGACTTCAACGGCGGTGGCGGCCTGTTCGCCTCGCCGTATGACTACGCGAACAACAACCGCACGTTGAGCGGCAGCGCGAACAACGATCCGGGCACGGAAATCGTCTACGGCGGCGTGGACGGGTTCTATATCCAGTACCGCATCAAATTCAAGACGCTGCCGAACGGCGATAACCGGCTGGATTACGTCAGCCCGAACACGTCGGGCAAGATCTTCCTGCTCGGCAACATCGAGCGGTCGAACCCCGATCACGAAATCGTTCAGCAGTTGCACCCCGCGCAGGGGCTGTATCACTCGATCTACGGCGCGAACGGTTCAATCTTCTTCGGCAACGGGCAGGCGAACCCGACAACGCCGCAGCCGGGCGCAACGGCGTATCCGTCGTGCAGCTACGCCAATCCTGGCGCGTGCTGGAAGTGGTCGAAGGACAAGTGGATCACGGTCCTTGTGCACATCGTGCCGGGTCGGCAGAACCCCGGCCCCGTGACGGACTGGAATCTGTGGCTGTCCTCGCAGGCGCAGTATTTCGACACTCAGGTGCAAATCTGGGTTGCTGAGGAAGGCGCGACTTCGTACACGAAGATCCACGACTACGCGACGTATGCCCTGTATTACGGCAGCGTGTACTCGCAGTACAGCCTCTTTGAAGGTGGGGCGCTCGCGAACCTGAATGCGAAGCCGGGTTATGGCGCGTTCAACGTGTCCATGTTCATGAACGAGGGCAGCACCACGGCGGTGTCCTACGGCAAGGACTTCTGGATGCTGCTCGATCAGGTGATTTGTTCCACGCAGCCGATCCCCTGCCCGGCGGTCTAATGGCGACAGCAGACAAAACCTTCACCCTGACGGTCGGCAGCGCAGGGGGCGGCACCACGTCCGGCACGGTTACTCTGGTCGGCACCAATACGCAGTCGAGCATTCGTCCCGCCGCGTTCTTCGATGCGCTGTGGACCGAGGTACTGAACGGCGATTTCGGCGCAGGCACGTTTGTTCCGGGATACGGCACGAAGGGCGCATATGTCGCAGTCGGCGTGTCGGGCGATGCCTCGCCGGCTGTGTTCGATGCGGTCATCTTCGACTTCGCGACGAACACCTGGACGCTGCAAGCGAACTTGAACGGCATTGCTAACAGCAACGTCAAGACGCCGGTTGCCAGCACGTCGGGCAGCCCGTACTACGAAATGAACGGATACGCGGGCGTGCCGTGCACGCACCAGCCGTACCGCATCAACGTGGGCGTAGGCACGAAGGTCATCCGTATGATCGGTTCGTGCATGACCTCGACACCGCTGCACACGCCGTGGTCGCACCAGTACGACACGTCTACGCGGCTGTGGTCGCGGCTGTCCGTCAATGCGATGGACACATCGTTCGACAGCAATTTCGCCATTGAGCCGTGTTGCCTGTACGACCAGACAGCGAATCGCATATGGTTCATCAATACGGAACTGGCGTACATCAACCGCCTTCCGTATCTCGACCTCAACGACAACACGCACAAAAACTCGGCATCGTTCAGTGCGCCGAGCGGTGGCCCGGTGTCATCGAACTGGCCGCACGCGATCCTGCACGACGATGGCGTGAGGCGCTGCATTCTGGTGTTCAAGACGCCGGTATTCGCCGGGACCGCGTACCCGACGTATGCGAGCGTCATCGACCTGAACAACATCGCGGGCGGATTTACCTCCGTCACGATCAACAACGTCGGCAATGCGCTGGAGAATTTCAACCAGGGCACAGGCACGTTCACGCAGGCGCAAACCTCGCGATGGGCGTACTACCCGGCGTCGTCGGGCGGTGACGGCTGTCACTACGGATACGACGGCACCAGCGGAAAGGTCGTAAAGCTCGCTCCGCCGGCCTCTGGCATCACGGGGACGTGGACCGCGACGGCCATTACGCCGGTGTCTGGTTCGTTCCCGGCGATGCAGCGCGGTTCGGGGACGTGCGGTCACTACACCCGATGGATGTTCGTTCCTGCCTTGCAGTGCTTCGCGTGGGTCGCGGGCGGCTCGGCGCAAGTTGCACTCTGGAAACCGTAAATGGCTGTCGCAATCGTCGCAGGCAATGACTGGATCGCGGGGACCGCGCATCCGGGCACGTCCGTTTCCAAGGCGCTCGGCGTCAGCACCACGGCAGGATCGCTGCTCGTCGCCATTACGCAGACGTTCACGAACGAGGCCGCCCCGGTGTTCACGGACAACCGGGGCAATACGTGGGCCGCTGGCGTCAACGTGGCTTATAGCGGTGCGCTCGGCTGCCGGTTCGACCTCGGCTATGCGCTGGTGTCCTCGGCAGGCGCGACCACGATCACTGCGACCGGCACGGCCAGCACGAATCGCGACATCATCGTGGCCGAGTTCACGGGCGTGGCCTCGACCTCGGTCGTGGACGGTGCGCCGACGAGCGCATCGGGTTCGTCCAGTTCGTCCATGAACCCAGGCGCGATCACCACGACGACGGCGGGCGTCATCATCGGCGCGGCCATCTATTCGTCGCCTGCCGGCACGCCGACTCCCTCCAGTGGTTCGTACACCGGCTACAACGTGACGACCTCGGGTGACTACGACTTCAACGTGTGCCATCGCATCAGCACGGGAGCGCTTACCAGCGAATCCCCGTCGTGGTCGTCCAAGGACTTCTGGATGGCTATTGGCATTGCTTTCAAGGCTGCCAGTGGCGGCGGCGGTTCGGTTGCGCCAATCGTGGCTTATTACAACTCTCTCAGGGTTAACGCATGAAGATCCTCAAGCAGTCCACGGCGGCGACGCCGGGCATCGGTCCCTTTGTCGATACGTCGGGCGCTGCGGTGACGGGCCTCACGCTCGCGCAGACGGACATCATCATCAGCAAGGGCGGCAGCACGACCTACAGTGCGAAGAACGACGCGACGAGCGCCACGCATCGCAGTGGCGGCGTGTACACGGCTCCGCTCGATACGACCGACACGGGTACGGTGGGGATGCTGACCATCGTCGTGAACAAGTCCGGTGCGCTGCCGTACAGCGAGAAGTATCTCGTCGTGCCGGCGAACGTGTACGACTCGCTCACGGGTGCCGACCGCTTGCAGGTCGATTGCCTTGAGATGAACAGCAACACGACGGCGGCGTCGAACCTCGCAAACTCCGCAGGTGTCCAGTACACGGGCGCGGTGGACAACACAGCCTTTACGGCCACCACGACCATTTTCGAGACGAGCAGCATTACGACCGCTGCGGCGGATCACTGGAAGGGCCGAATCATCCTTTTTACGTCTGGGACGTTGCAGTACCAGGCGACGCTTATCACGGCTTACAGCCTGTCGAGCGGTCGCGGTCGGTTCACATACAACGCGCTGACCTCTGCGCCTGCCTCTGGCGTGACGTTCATCATCGTCTAAGCCATGGCTTCGCTTGCTGGCGCGATTACTGCGCTCTCTACGCTGGGCGTCGTAGGTAGCGCAACGACGGATTACACAAAGACCGTCGTCTCGTCGCCAAGGCCGGACAACACCGCATATACGCGCCTGTCAACGTGGGCGATCCCCGGTATGAATTACGGGGACTTCACGGGTCGCGCGGCGGTGACTGAGTTCTCGTTCACGGTCCCCGTCAGCATCGTCCCGGTCGCCACGTTCGGCCCGGTGACGGACGTGGACATCGACATCACGGCGACCGCCGTCCCGGTGCTGACGGTATCGACCATCGTCGGGCAGGCGAAGTCGGTGGACGTGTCCATTGTCCCGGTGACGACTTGGACGCTCGGCGGACTCGTCAAGACGGGCGACGTGCCGAAGGCATCGAGCGCGTCGATTGTTCCGGTGCTGACGGTCACGCCGTCCGTGACGGTGCAGGTTGGGCAGGCGGTCAGCCTGATCCCTGTCCTGACGTACACCAGCGGCACGCTCGGCATCAGCGACGCCAAGTCCGTTGCCGTGTCGATCATCCCGGCAATGGATGTCGTGGAGCAGGTGTCGATCCAACTGGGGTCGCAGTCCTTCACGCGCAACGTTGACATCGTGCCGACGGTGACGGTCACGGCCAGCGTGATTGCGGCGGGTGACGTGGATCGCATCAAGACGCGAGTGTGGCCGGTGGGCCGAATCAAAACGAGGATTACCTGATTGGACGCGACGCTTGTTAAGTGGGACGCCGCCGTAGTTGGCGATAAAGCACCTCTCGGCGCATGGGAGACGCGAACTGATTTGCTGTTCCGAAACAAGGTCCCCAATCGCTTCGTGCGTTCTGTCGCGATGCTGTTTCGCGGCTGGTCATGGAAGCACATTCACGAACTCGACCCGTCGCGCCATCCCGGTTGCGCCGAGGTTGTGCAGATGAGGGGCGGTCAGCCGCCGGTTACGACCTTCAAGAGAACCTAACGAGGATCATATGGCTTCTTCACTGACGACGGCTGGCGCGCAGTTCCTGGCGAAAGCGTGGACCGGCCTCAATTCCCCGACGCTGTTCTCGGCGTCCAACTTCTACCTTGGCGTGGGCGATAGCTCGACCGCGTTCGCCATCGGTCAGACCGACCTTCAGGCCGTGACGAACAAGAGCCGCAAGCTCGTTTCGTCCGTGTCCGAGGCGTCGGGCGTGGTGACGGCGGTCGCTACGTGGTCCACCTCCGAGGGCAATCACGACTGGAACGAGACGGGCGGGTTCAACGCCTCGTCCGGCGGCACGATGGCGTACCGCGTCGTTCCGTCCCCGTCGCTCGGCACCAAGACGAGCGCACAGGTGTGGTCGCTCACGCATACGATCACCTTCAGCGCGACCTGATCCATGCTGGTCCTGAACGAAGGCGACGGGCAGGAATTCGTCAGCGAATTCTTTGACTCGGGCGGCAATCCGACCGCACCGGGAACCGTCGAATGGTCGTTCCGTTGCCTGACGACGGACACGCTGCTTCAGGACTGGACGGCGCTGCCGCTTCAGACGATGACCGAATCGAGCGGGCGCACGGTGTACTACGTCGCCGGGACCATTGCCGGCCCGCTGAACGCGATTCAGCAGGACCGCAATGCGCGTGAGTTGAAGCAACTGCAAGTGATCGCAAATCGTGGCGAGTCGGGTCAGTACTCCGACGTGTTCCAGTATTACGTTCGCAACATCAAGGGGCGCTGACATGGCCTGCAAGACGAAGAAGCCCAAGCCGAAGAAGTGACCCATGCCGGCACCTAAAGGGTCCCACAACCGCGCCAAGGCGGCGATGTGGGCGGACCAACTGAAATGGGCGCTTGAGAACTACGAGGACCTTCCCCGTGGGATCAAGCGCGGCCTTGCGCTGCGTGAGATTGCCGTGGGCGTCGTCAAGGACGCTCTGGACAAGGAAGCGCAGCACCATTGGCCGGCGGTGCAGGAAATCGCCATGCGCCTTGATGGCAAGCCCGCACAGGCGGTCACGGTCGCGGGTGATGACGAGGGCGGGCCGATCCGCCACGCGCTAGAGGTTCTGTTTGTCGAAGCTGCAAGCCAAGTTTCCGGCCAAGCTTCAGATCCTCTTTAACGCATCGCGTTACAAGGTCCTGTACGGCGGTCGCGGCTCCGGCAAGTCGTGGGGCGTAGCGCGGGCGTTGCTGATCCTGGCAGCGCAGAAGCCGACGCGCGTCCTGTGCGCCCGCGAAGTGCAGCGCACGATTGCCGATTCGGTTCATCGCCTAATCGCGGACCAGATCGGGCTGATGGGGCTGGAGGACCTGTTCACGATCACGGACAACGAGATCCGTTGCGTGAACGGGTCCGCGTTCACGTTTGCCGGATTGCGCCATCAGGACATCGGCAAGATCAAGTCCTACGAAGGCGTGGACGTGTGTTGGGTCGAGGAAGGGCAGACGGTCACGAAGAAGTCGTGGGACGTGCTGATCCCGACGATTCGCGCGCCGGGTTCGGAAATCTGGGTCACGTTCAACCCGGAACTGGATACGGACGAAACGTATCTGCGGTTTGTGGTTCGACCGCCGCACGAATCGCAGGTAGTCAAGGTCAACTGGTCGGACAATCCGTGGTTTCCTGATGTACTCGACAAGGAGCGCAAGGCACTCCAAGAGCGCGATCCGGAAGCGTATCGGAACGTGTGGGAAGGGGAGTGCCGCTCTGCGGTCGAGGGCGCGATCTACGCGAAGGAAGTCGCGGCTCTGTACGAGTCTGGCCGCGTGCGCCCGGTCCCTTACGATCCACTGCTACCTGTGCACACCGTCTGGGACCTTGGTTGGAATGACCAGACTTCAATAGTCCTAGTCCAGCGCGGTGCGGCGGAAGTTCGCATCGTCGGCTACATCGAGGACTCGCACCGCACGGTTGCGGAGTACATCGCGCAACTGAAGGCGATGCCATATGTGTGGGGTCACGACTGGCTTCCGCACGACGGGCGGGCGAAGGACTTTCGTAGCGGCAAGAGCGCAGAGGAAATCTTCAAGGCGCTGCGCCGCTCGCCGCGCATCGTGGAGAACTTGGGCGTGGAGGACGGCATCCGTGCCGCCCGCCTGATGTTCCCGCGTGTGTACTTCGACCCGAGTGCCGAGCGGTTGCTGCACTGCCTGAAGCGGTATCGCCGGTCGATCAACGCGACGACGAACGAGCCGGGGCCGCCGCTGCACGACGAGCATTCGCACGGCGCGGATGCGTTTCGGTATCTCGCGGTGTGTGTCGATCAAATGAGCAACGCGCCGGACGTGTCCGCGCTACGCGACGAAATCTCAAGGGCATATGGCTAGAAAGAAAGACAGCGAAGGCAACAGCAAGAAAGAATTGCTGGAAACCGCGCGTGAACGCTGGAAGCGGTGTATGGACGCCGACCAGGAAAACCGCCGTCTTGCCATTGACGATATGCGCTTTTTGCATGAGCCGGGATTCCAGTGGGACCCGGACACGAAGAAGGCTCGCGGCAAGCGCCCGTGTTACGAGTTCAACCGACTTCGCATCAGCGTCAAGCGGGTGGTGAACGACATCCGTGCGAACCGTCCGCAGGGCAAGGTCCGCGCCGTCGAGGATGGCGATAAGAGCACGGCGAGCGTCATCGAAGGCTTGATCCGCAACGTCTGGAACGTCTCGGACGCGGACGCGGCGGTGGACACGGCTGCCGAATATCAGGTCGGCGGCGGCATGGGCGCGTGGCGCGTCAAGACGAAGTACGCGGACGATTCGGCGTGGGATCAGGACATCGAAATCGAGCCGATCCGCAACCCGTTTGCGCTGTGGGCCGATCCCGCTGCCCGCGATCCGATGAAGCGTGACGCCTCGTTCTGGTTCCTTGAGTCGCGCATCAACGAGGACGACTACGAAGCGAAGTACGGCGACGTGCCCGCGATTGAGTGGGAGTCGTCCGAGTTCGATGATGACGACGAGTGGGAGGACGACGACCGCATCCGGATATGCGAATACTGGTATCGCGAGCCGTACACGAAGAAAGTCGTCCTGCTAAGTAACGGCGAGACGATTGACGCCGAGCAGCTAGACGAGGCGCTTAAGGCGGGCCAACAGGTCATGCGCGAGCGTGACGTTCAGGCGTACCGGATCAAGGTCGCGATCATCTCCGGCGACAAGGTGCTGGAAGGCCCGACCGATTGGGCGGGCAGCAAGTTCCCCTTCGTGCAGGTGTACGGCGAATATGTCGTCATCGACGGCAAGCCGAAGTGGTGGGGGCTGACGCGGTTCGGCAAGGACGCGCAGCGGCTGCACAACTACAACATGACGCACGCCGCCGAGACGGTGGCGCTGTCTCCGCAGGCGCAGTGGTGGGCGACGACCGAGCAGGCGAAGGGCCATATCGACCTGTGGAAGCGGTCCACGAACGAGCTTATCCCGTTCCTGACGTACAACCCGGACCCGCAGTCCCCCGGCCCGCCGCAGCGCATGGCTGGCCCGCAGATCCCGGCAGCGTTCCTGCAAATGGGTCTTGCGAGCGGCGAGGAAATCAAGGCGTCGACGGGCATCTTTGATGCCTCGCTCGGGCAAACGTCGAACGAGCAGACGGGCATTGCGATTCGTGCGCGTCAGCAGCAGGGCGAGATCGCGACGTTCAACTACTCGGACAACATCGCCCGAGGCATCCGCTATACCTGGGAACTGCTGATCGACCTCATCCCGAAGATTTACGACACGGCACGATCCGTGCGTATCCTCGGAACGGACGGTGCGGAGCAATACGCGCAGGTCAACACCATCGGCCCGGATGGCGAGGCGTTGAACGACCTGTCGCGTGGAAAGTACGACGTTACAGTGACGGTCGGGCCGTCCTTCAGCACGCAGCGGCAGGAAGCGGCAGAAACGTACATCGGTCTGTCGCAGGGCAATCCGCAGGTGATGGGCGTCGCGGGCGACCTCATCTTCAAGTCGCTCGACCTCCCGTATGCCGAGGACATGGCCGAGCGGATGCGGGCGATTCTCCCGCCGCCGATTCAGCAGATGCTTCAGGCGAAGGACCAGAGTGGCGGCAAGCCGCTACCGCCCGAGGCGATGCACGCGATGCAGCAGGCGCAGCAGGCTATGGCGATGGTCCAGCAGCAGTCGCAGATCGTGCAGCAGGCCGCCGCCGAAGCGGATGGCATGAAGTCCGAGGCGGAAAAGGCGGCTTCCGACCTTGAGACGAAGCGGGCGCAGTTGAACGCCGACTATCAGCGGATGCTGGCCGATCTCGCGAAGAAAGAGGCGGCGCTCGTCCTCAAGGAAGCGAATCTGGTCGCGAAGGCGACGCAGGACGGCGCTACGTCCGAGGCGCAGGCGGTGCAGAGTGACCGCGAGGCGCTCGCGACCGAGGTACAGGCAGCGGTCGCGGAGATCCAAAAGGGCGTGGCCGAGTTCATGACGCAGGCCGCTGCGGCGCTCGCTCAGGTCGCGCAGTCGAACACGCCGCAGGTGGTCGTGGCGAATCAGCCGCGCCGCAAGACGGTCAGCATGGTCGGCCCCGGCGGGCGTACCTACTCAGCAACGGTGGATGAACAGTAATGGCACTTTTGACCCCGAATGTCGGCGTGCAGGAAATGCTCAAGCGGGCGCTGAATTTCTCCGCGACCGGCGACGTGCATTTGCACCTGTTCAAGTCGAACACGACGCCCGCTGAAACCGATACGGTCGCGACCTACACGGAAGCGACCTTCACCGGGTACAGCGTCAAGACGCTGACGGGCGCTTCGTGGACAATCACGAATGCCGACCCTTCCAGCGCATCGTATGCTCAGCAGACGTTTACCTCGTCGGCGGGTTCGCAGAACGAAAACGTGTACGGGTACTACGTGACGAACTCTGCGGACACGATTCTGCTGTGGGTGGAGCGGTTCAGCGACGGCCCGTACAACATCGTCAACAACGGCGATGCGATCCAGGTGACGCCGGTCATTACGCTGGACTAATCACATGCTTTTGCTCGCCTCGACTTCCGACAAGATCCGGCTGACGACTGGCTCCGCGACGAACATCGACGTGCACGCATCGTGGGTGGACGGTGTGTCGTCGGTGACTCCGGGGCGCACGAATACGCCGATCACGACCGCCACGACGACCGACATCGTTGGTGCTCCGGGGTCGTCCACGTACCGCACCGTCAAGACGATCACCATCCGCAATCGGGACGCCTCCACTTCGAACGCGGTGACCGTCATTCACACGGACGGCACCAACGCGATGGAGTTGTACAAGTGCACCCTGTTCGCGGGGTACACGCTGCACTACCACGAAGGCGCGGGCTTTTGGGTCACGGACAACTACGGCGGCAACGTCTTCAAAGAGCAGACGAACGGTATTCCGGCAGCAACGAACTCCACGAACCTCGTCGCACTCGGCTCAGACGTGACCAACAACAACGGCACGGCTAACACGATTGCCGACGTGACCGGCCTTTCGTTCAGCGTGACCGCCGCGCAGACGTACTATTTCCGTTTCCAGATCGACTACACGGCAGCGGCCACGACGACCGGCAGCCGGTGGTCCATCAACGGTCCCGGCAGCCCGACGCGGCTTTCGTATGGCTCGGTGTACTCGCTCACGACGACGAGCGTGACGACCAACACTGGCTTGACGGCTTACGATACGCCAGCCGCGTCGAGCGCATCGAGCGCCGCGACGGCGGGCAACGTCGCAATCATTGAGGGGTTCATCACGCCGTCCGCGAACGGGACCGTCATCGCTCGCTTTGCCTCTGAGGTCGCTTCGTCTGCCATTGTCGCGAAGGCTGGTAGCCTGCTGACGTGGTATAGGACGGTGTAACCATGGCCGGGGGGTGGTTCGACCCCAACGCGGTCAACTGGTTTGACGAAAGCGCAAGCCAGGGCGGGTGGTTCGACGAGACGCTACAGGACGCCAGCTTCGGTGGTGGTGGTGGTGGCGGAACTGTCACCTTTGTCCAGTCCGCGCACGGCGAGGCGGGCAGCGGCGTATCGCCCACGGCGACGTTCTCCAGCAACGTCACGTCGGGAAACCTGCTCGTCATCGTGGCGAGTGCGTACCGTGCGGGTACGCCGCCCCATGCGTTCAGCCTTGGCGACCTCACGAAGTCGTCAGGCACGGCGACGCTTGGCACCGCGCAGCTAGACATACAGCACGCCCGCTCGACGGGCAGCAACGAAGGTCGCGTCGCAATCTGGTCCATCCCGGTCACCGGGACGGGATCGCTAACGCTGTCGCTCGCCGTAAACACGGGCGACTACGCGAACCTGGCGGCAGCCGAGTTCAGCGGCGCGGACACGACGAGCGGACGGCTCGATACGTCGCTCGGCAACGACGGGCCGGGAACCGGCACGGGTTGCGTCATTGGCGATATGACCTCGGCAGGAGCCGGGGTCTTTGTCGGTGGCTTCGCGGCGTATACGTCCACGACGAGTTCGTGGACCCCGGACGGCGCATTCACAACGATCTTCAACGTTGGGGATGTCGCCTACAACGCCTCGGCGGCGATTTACCGCATTGTCTCGTCGGCCACGACGGACAGCGCGGATGTTTCGATATCGCCGGGATACGACGCTCCGGGTTGGTCTGGCGCGTCCGCGATCTACAAAGCTGGCAGTGGGGGCGGGACTAGCACCTATTCGTACACGGGTACGGGTGGCGCGGTATTCGCAGGGTCCGCGACCCTTTCGAAGTCGAAAGCGTACACGCCATCGGGCGGTGGTATTGCCGGCGGTTCTGCCACCGTCGCCAAGTCGAAGGCGTACACCGCATCGGGTGGCGCAATCGCCGCAGGTGCTGCGACTGTCGCCAAGAGCAAGACGTACACGCCCACGGGCGGCGCGGTCTTTGCCGGTGCTGCGACTTCGGTCAAGTCGAAGGCGTACACGCCGACGGGCGGGGCCGTATTCGCAGGCGCAGCCACGACGGCGTTCCAGTCCGCAGGGTCCACGACGTATCCCTACGTCGGGTCCGGTGGTGCGACGTTCGGCGGTTCCGCCACGACGGCTTATGTGCCGTTCTCGGATCAGCCAGCCACGGAACACGCGTCCGGTGGCTACGGTTGGGCGAATCTCGCACGCATCGAGCGGTCGAGGAAGCGTAAGCGCGAGCTAGAGGAAGAAGCCGACCGCCTGGAAATGGCGCTCGCGGCGGATGGGCTGGTCACGCCCTCGCCCGAAGTCGTCGCGCGGTTCACGGTGCGCGAATATGCACCCGTGGCGAACACGTTTAACAAGCGCACGCAGCGGGCGATTGCCTACGCGGAGCGGGCGCAGACGGCGCTGGCCTATGAAATGGCCTTGCGCCAGGTGCAGAAAGAGATTGAGGACGAGGAAGCGGCGATTGTGATGCTGCTGGCGCTCGTCTCGTAGATCATCGCAACCAAGTCTTGTTGGTGACTATGTGATGAATGTTTGTGAAGTAAACCCCGTACATCTTTGCGATTGCGTGCAGGGTTAGCCCTTGTGCTCTTAGTTTGCGGATGTCATCCGCATCCTTTCGAGTAAGTTTCGCGCCAGGCTTTGCTCCGGTCTTGAGTACGTTCCATTTGTGGAACTCGTTTTCTTTTCTGGAGACAACCTCGATATTCGCGAGACGGTTGTCCGTTTTGTTGCCGTTCTTGTGATTGACGACCATTCCATCGGGGATACCGATGAATGCGTCGGCAACCAGTCGGTGAACCAAATGGCCTTTGGTTACGCCGTCTTTTGACAGTGTGACGCGATGGTAATTAGCCACGTTCGCTGGTCGAAGTGGCGTGTCTTTCGAGTTCAGGTATTTCTTGATCCGCATTACGTTGCCGAGGTCGCTGACCTCATATAGTCCTTCGTAATCGCGAATCGGTTTCCAGTGTTCCAATCCAATCTCCTGTAGTTCATCTACAGCGATTGTAACCCGTACTAGCACGGTTTGCTAGGCAAAATCCGCGAGAGCGCATGTCTGAAATTGAATCGGCCTCTGAGGTGCCGGAAACCTCTGCTGCACCCGATGTAAACGCAATTGGGGAACAACTCCCACAGGCCGAATCGGCGGCCACGCCTGAGCAGATGAATGAATCCCCCGACGATGCAGGGGAGCTGTCCAGTGAGAAGAAGCCTCATTGGGCAACAAAACGCATTGATGAACTGACACGGAACTGGCGAGAAGAGCAGCGGCGCGTTGATGCGTTGACGCAAGCGCTGTTGCAGCAGCGGGGACAGCCCCCGCAGCCCGAAGTCCCGCAGCCCGCGCAGCCCGCAAAGCTGCCGACGCTGGAGGAATACGGGTACGACGAAGCGAAGTATCAGGCCGCACTGATCGAATACGCCGACAAGCGTGCAGCGGAAACCGTTGAGAAGCGGTTTGCCGAGTACGAGCGTCAGCGGGCCGAACAGGCGCGTGTCGGATCTTTTGCCGAGCGGCAGGCCGCGTTCGCCAAGGTCACTCCCGACTTTGAGGACAAGGTACTGCGCGACCCGACCCTCCCCATCACGGAGGGGATGCGGGACGTAATCATCGACAGCCCGAACGGTCCCGAGCTTGCCTATTGGCTGGCTCAGAACCGCACGGAAGCCGAGAAGATCGCCCGGCTCCCGACGCACCTTGCTGCCCTCGAAATGGGGCGGATTGAGGGGCGTATCGAGGCGCAGAAGTCCGCTGCCAAGCCCGCTGCACCCGCCGCTCCCGTAGTCACCAAAGCGCCCCCGCCCCCTCCCACTCTTGAGGCGACAGAAGCCTCCGGCCAGAAGCCTCCGGAAGAAATGACGGATGACGAGTGGTACAGGCTTCAAAAGCGGAAGGCAAACCTGAAGCAATTCAAGAAGAAGGCTTAACAGATGGCTAACACCAACCTTACGCATCAGATGGTCGCTCGCGAAGCGGCCAAGATTTTCGAGGAAGAGTCTCCCTTTACCTCCACGATCAACAAGGCTCGCCAGGAGGAATTCGGCGAGGCTGTGAACGGCTACCAGAAGGGCGATACCGTCAAGGTGAAGATCCCGCCCGTTGGCAAGGTTTTCACCGGCTCGCAGTTCGCGGGCGGTGGCTCGGCTACGGATTCGGTTGAGACTTACGTCAACCTCCAGCTTGCCACGCAGAAGCATATCGCGCTTCAGTTCGGCGCGAAGGAAAAGCTGCTTGAGCTTACCGACTTCAAGGAGCGCTTCCTGCGTCCGCAGATTCGCACCCTGTCGTCCGTTGTTGAAGCGGACCTTCTCTCGCAGGCCGTCAACGGCACGCCGAACCTTGTCGGCACCGCCGGCAGCGTTCCGACCACGATGAAGACCTACGCGCAGGCTCGCGCGAAGTTGCAGGCGTATCTCGCCCCTCCGGGCGACCGTTACACCATCTTCTCGTCTAGCGCCAATACGGAACTGGTGGATGCGTCGAAGGCGCTGTTCCACGCCAATGACCAGATTGAGCGCGGTTTCCTCCGTGGCTCGATTGGCGAGGCGATGGGCGCGGAGTTCTTCGAGCATCAGTCGGTCCCGTCCGTGACGAACGGTTCGCAGGTGGCGTCGCTGCTGGTGAACAACGCGGCCATTGCGGAAGGTGCGACTTCTACCCCGGTGGACGGCGGCACGGGCACCAACACCGTCAAGAAGGGTTCGGTGTTCACGATTGCCGGCGTGTACGCGGTCCACCCTCTGACGGGTACGGCCACGACCACGCTTCAGCAGTTCGTCGTGACGGCGGACCTCACGCTGTCGGCTGGCGCGGGTACGCTGAGCTTCTATCCGGCGGTCAATGCGACGACCAACAAGAACGTGTCGGCTCTCCCGGCAGACAACGCCGCGCTAACGTTCGTTGGTTCCGCGTCCACGGCCTACGTGCAGAACCTCATGTATCACAAGGATGCGTTCACGGCGGCTTTCGCGCCGCTGCCGGTCCTTGCGTCGTGTGAGGGCTACACGGCTCGCCTGCCGAGCGGTGTCAGCGTTCGCGTGATGACCTTTGGCGATGGCAACAACGATTACGAGCGCACTCGTATCGACGTGCTGTACGGGTTTGCGACCGTTCGCGGTCTGCACGCCTGCCGCATCACGGAGTAACCGTCGTGAGGGGGAGGGCTTCGGCCCTCTCCCTCTTTTGGGGTTTGCATGAGCAATCTGACCTTCGTCAACGATGCCTTGTCCCTGATCGGCGTACTGCCGTCCGGGCAGAATGCGACCGCCGAGGACTCGACGCTCGCGCTGCGGATCGTCTCGGACCTTGCCGACGAGTGGGCCGACGACGGCATTGTGATTTCGTGGGACTCGCAGGCCGAGATTGGCGACGACTGCCCGTTGATCGGCACGGAGCGGGCGGCGACGCAGTACGCCCTTGCGGTGCGGCTGTGTCCGCACTTCGGGCGCGAGGTTCCGCCGACGCTCGCCGCCCTGACGGCCAGTGCGGTCGGCAAGCTGCACCGTATTCAGATCGTTCGCAGCATCGAGCCTGCCGAACCGTCCATGCCGATTGGGCAGGGCGATTGGTGGCAGGGCAATTACTCGATTGAGAGTGATGGCTGATGCGGCTTCCGACCGCATCGTATAACCAGCCGGGGCGCAACCCGACGCGGCTGGTGAACGTCTACGCTCAAGCGTCCTCGGGAAAAGGTCCGGTGGAACTGGTCAGCAGTCCGGGCGTCGTACCGTTCGCCTCGCTCGGCATCGGCCCCGGTCGCGGGCTGTTCGTCATGCGCGGCATCCTGTACGCCGTCAGCGGGACGAAACTCTACAAGGTGGACGAGTTCGGCAGCGAAATCGAACTCGGCACCATCCCCGGCAGCACGAAGGTGACGTGGGCGGGGAACGGCACGGAAATCGTGCTGGATACGAAGCACATCTATTCCAACGGCGCGGTCACGGCGATCACCGATCCCGACCTGCCAGCCGTCGCCGCGATTGACTACGTGGACGGCTACGTGGTCTACGCCGAGTCCGGTTCGCAGCGGTGGGGCTGCTCGCAACTGTACGACGGCGCGAATTACGACGGGTTGGACTTCGCGAGTGCGGAGGCGTACCCGGACGACCTCGTAACGCTGAAGGTTGATCACCGGCAGGTGCTGCTGTTCGGCCAAGAGTCCACCGAAATCTGGTGGAATAGCGGGCAAGAGGGGTTCCCCTTCGAGCGCCTTGCTGGGGGGTTCATCGAATACGGCTGCCTTGCCCGCCTCGGCGTGGCGAAGCAGGACAACAGCGTGTTCTGGCTCGCCAATGACCGCACTATCCGCCGGCTGACGGGGCAGACGCCCGTTCGCGTCTCGCAGCACGGGATGGAGGAAAAGCTTTCATCCTACACCCGCGTGGACGACTGCGAGGCGTTCGCTTTCAACTGGAACGGTCACCTGTGCGTCGTGTTCCGGTTCCCGACCGAGGGCGCGTGCTGGGTTTTCGACGTGACCACGAACGAGTGGCACGAACGGGACACCTACGGCAAACCCGTATGGGACATTTCCGACGCGGTGCAGTGTTACGGCAAGGTGTTCGTCCAGTCGCGCACTACGGGCGAGGTCGGCTATCTGTCCGACAGCGAGTATGCCGAGTTCGGCAACACCATGCGCCGGGTGGTCACGTACCCGATCATCTACAACGCGCAGCAGCGGCTGTACCACTCGCAACTCGACATCGTGATGCGGACGGGAGATGCCGCTGTCGGCGTTGACCCCTATATCAATTTGGATATATCCGACGATGGCGGGAACACGTGGACGCAGTTGCCCGGACGGCAATTGGTTTCACGTGGAACCATCGGAGAATACTCGCAGGTGATTCGCTTCACCCGTCTCGGCATGGCGCGGGATCGGACCTATCGGGTATGGACTGCTGATGCGGCTCCGTTCGTCATCACGGACACGCAGTTGTCCGTCGCGGCGGGCATGAAGTGAAAATCAAGGACATTCCCTTCAGGATTCCCGACAACTGGTCGGCGTCTTGGTATCGCACGCACTTCGTCGAAGTCGTGGCGCGGGGCGACTACCTGAACGGGACCTATCTCACTTCGTCGGATGTTGCTACACAAATCACCGCGCACAACGCGGACCCGTTTGCGCATCCCGATGTCATCAACGCGCACAAGGCGGAATCCGACCCGCACACGCAGTACGTCCAGAAGTCCGCTACGACGGTTGCAGACGCGAGCGGCGGGGCGACCGTGGACACTGAGGCGCGGGCGCAGCTGAACGCGCTACTGGCCGCCCTGCGTGCCTCTGGAGCCATCAGCACATGACGCAGGATGTGACCGAGGTTCGTGACGTGTCGGCAAGCGTCATGGCGTTGCAGAACGTCATGCGCGAGATGCCTCAAGTGGCGCTTGAGACGCAGCACTATTTCGCGGACGGGATGTACTGCCGCGTAGTGCCGCGTCCTGCCGGCGTTCTGATCGTCGGCAAGGTTCATAAGCGCGAGCACTTTTACATGGTCGTCAAAGGGTCCGTGGCGGTCATTCAGGACGGGACGGAGCGGCGGGTATACGAAGCGCCGGCCATCATCGTGTCGAGGCCGGGTACTAAGCGTGCGGTCATTGCGCTGGAGGATTCCGTCTGCCTGACGGTTCACCGCACGGACAAGACGGACTTGGCCGAGATCGAATCGGAAATCGTTGAGCCGGATGATACTGCGCTATTTGGCCCGGACAACACATTGAAGTCTTTGGAGCATAAACAATGACGTGGGTTAGTGTCGCCGTTGCTGCGGGAAGTGCCATCCTTGGCGCTGTTGGCTCTAAGGCCGCCTCCGACGCTCAGACGCGTGGGGCGCGTGGCGCAGTACAGGACGCCCGCGCAGCGCGAAACATGGCGTACACGGCTTACGAGCCAAATCGGATGCTTGGCTATCAAGCCGGAGCGGACCTGTCTGCCCTGTACGGCTACGCGACGCCGGGATATACGCCGCTGAACCAGCTTATCTCCGGAAACTATAACGGCATGTACGGCACGTCCCCGCCGACCTCATCCAGCAATGGGCTGATGGGGAACGACGCCGTGCATAACTTTGTCGATCCACTGCGCCTTGCCAATGGTGGCAAGGGTGCGAACGTCATGAACATCCTTGACGGCGCGGGGATTCTCGGCCTTGGCGGCGATAGTAACGCCCCGTATACGGCGTCCATCAACACGAACAATGGCACCGTGGACGTGAAGGGCGGCCACAACGCCCTAGACGCTGCGATGACCGCATGGCTGCAAGGCACGGGTCCGGAGCCGACCGGCGGGCATGGCCGGTATACGCAGATCAAGGACGCAATCAAGAACATCAAGGCGCAGGGCTATACCTACACGCCGGGACAGAACGGCGCAGCGGGTACGGGTTCGATGCCGGGGTCCATCCCCGCGACGCCTGCCGGTCAGCCGGGGAATATGTCCCGCTTCTTCACCTCGCCGGATTATCAGTTCCGGCTGAGTGAGGGACAGAAGAACATCGGAAATTCGTTCGCGGCACGGGGTGGCGCGGCGAGCGGGAATGCGTTGCGTGCGCTGTCCACGTTCAATCAGAACCTCGCCTCCAGCGAATACGGCAACTATGTCAATCGGCTGCTCTCGATGATGGGCTACGGGCAGGCTGCGACGCAGGGTGCCGTGCAGTCCGGACAGCAGTACGCCAATACGGCGGGCCAGGCATCGGTCGCTCAGGGCGATGCGCGGGCGTCGGGTGTGGCCGGCATGACCGGCGCAGGACTCGGCCTGTTGAACTCTCTCGGAACGTGGTACGGCAGTCGCGGAAAGACCGGCGGAACCGGGAACTATGCTTACAACGGTCTTGACCCCAGCCTGATCGGGTTCTAACCATGGCAATCAACTTCGCGGCGCAAGCCGGACAGATGGCTGACCTTGTTTCGCAGCCGGTCAATTCACTGTTGCAGGCGCAGCAGAATCGGCAGGTAGTGGACCAGCGCAACACGCTTTTCCAGCAGCAGCAGGCCGACAGACAGGCGCGTATGCAGCAGGAGCAGCAGGCGCAGCAGGATGCAGCGACCGAGGCGCAGCACCAGCAGCAGGCGCGGGCGATCCTCGCCGCTGGCCGTGCTGGGAATCCGCAAGCGCGGGCGTATGCGCTCAAGATGCTTGCGGAAAAAGCGCCGCCGGAAATCGGCCAGTCTATGGCGCAGGCCGACCCCGAGCAGGCATGGCCGCACATTGAGGCGGCGTTGGCGCAGTACCTTGGGGAAAAGCCTCAGGAACCCGCCAAGCCTCCGCAGTTGTACTCCACGGCACAGGGATACCTGCCTGCCGATCAGGCTATCGGGAAGATGCCGTATCAGGCACCGCAGCGTGCGTCAGCCGCTTCCGCGAAAGCGACGGATGCAAGTGGAAACGCCATTGATATGTCCCCCGAAGGGCTTGACCTTGCTGCCGAGACGTACCGCAGTACGGGGAAACTTCCGACGGGACTTTTCCGCGTTCCTGGCGCTGTCGTGCGCGTCATCAATCGAGCGTCGGAACTGTCAGCGGCAGCGGGCGAGGATGCCAAGGCGACCATGCTTCGGCAGCAGTCTTTCAACGCGCAGAAAACGGCACTGGCACAGGTCGTCAAGCAAAAGAACATGGTCGGCGCGTTTGAAAAGACAGCGCAGCGAAACATGGAATTGGCGCACCAGCTTTCCGCCAAGGTGGATCGCTCCGGCGTCCCGCTGCTGAACAAGGCAATCATGCACTTCAAGCAGAACGTCACTGGCGACCCTGATACGGCTGCGTTCGTCAATGCGTTGATTGCTGCTCGCACGGAATACGCAAAGGTTCTTTCTGGCGCGACGGGTGCTCAGGGCATTACGGACTCTGCGCGTCGCGAAGCCGAGGACCTTTTCAGCAAGGCGACCTCGCCTGCGCAGTTGGATGCGGTCATGCAGACGGCGACAGCAGAAATGGCTAATCGCATGGCGGCCTTTGACGATCAGATTGCGGAAATGCAGCGCAGTTCCTCCCCGACCCCCGCGCCGCAGAAGCCTCCCGCGAGCACCGCGCCGCAGATTACGGCGACGGACGCCAAAGGGAACAAGGTCGTTTTGATCAACGGACAGTGGATTCCGCTCCGTGGCAACTAACATCCCGCCGCCCCCGCCGGGGTTCCAAGTCGATCAGCAGAATATCCCGCCGCCCCCGCCGGGATTTTCCATAGATGGACAGGACGCGCCTGGAGTTCTCGGCAATATGTGGTCCTCTTTCAAAGAGGCAGCATCGCCGGTCACCGGGCTAATGGAAACTGGCACGCAGTTTGTTACCGGGGCGGCAGCGGCTCCCGTGGCTGGGCTGGCAGGCATTCTGCAAGGCGCATACAACGCCATTGACCCGAACGCTGGCACAAGTGCTGCGGATAGGGTTCGACAGATTCAGGGGGCGCTTACTTACCAGCCCACGACAGACACCGGGCAGGCCATTTCCTCGGTAGTCAATTACCCGCTTGAAAAGCTGGCGCAGGGGGCGGATTGGGCTGGTGGAAAGGCGACAGATATCACTGGCAGCCCTGCCATTGGTGCTACGGTCAATACTGCGATACAGTTCGCTCCGGCCCTTGCCATTAAGGGCATCCAGTCTTTGCGTGGAAGCAAAGCTGGTCCCATCCCCGTAACCGACACTCCCGCGCAAGCCGCCGAGGCATATGTCCGGGCTAATACTTCTCTGGATTGGAACGCTATTCCTGCTGGCATCAAGCAAACGCTTGAAGGCATCGCGCAGGACGCCACGCAGCTTTCCAAGCTCGATCCTGCTGCACTGGAAAGACAAGTCCGCCTTCAGTCCCTTTCACGGCCCGTGCCGGCGACACAGGGACAGCTTACGCGGGACATCGTGCAACTACGCAACGAAGGGAACGTCGCTGCGACCGAAGCGGGTAAGCCGATCCGTGACATACACGTACAGCAAAATCGGGCGCTGCTGGACAATCTCGAAATCCTGAAGGGCAAGACTGGCGGAACTGCGGCCACTCCAGAACAGGCGGGGCAGATCATTCAGGGCGCGGCGCGTGCGAATCTCGCGGCGCAAGAAGCAAAGGTCAAGGCGCTTTACAAGAAAGCCGACGCTTCAGGGGAGACGGCTCAGGCTGTTGACGTTTCGCCCATCCTTAGTTTGATTGAGCAAGTCCCCGACGTTACTCGGTACGGGTGGGTAAAGACGTGGCTGAATAAGACCGGGGTAACCCGTGCAGCGACGGAAGTTCGCGACCCGCTGACGAATCAGATCACGAAGCCCGCCGCGCCCCCGACGATGAGCATTCGCAACCTTGAGCGTCTACGACAGGACGCCCAAACCGAATTGACGAGCGCAGACGGGAAGGCGCGATTCTACGCGGGCCAATTGGTGCAGGCTATCGACTCTGTGACCGAAGGCGCGGGCGGGAAGCTATACCAGGAAGCTAGAGCGGCACGCAAAGAGCAGGCCATGCGGTTTCAGGAACCTCGCGGCGTGGCTCGTCTGGTGGAAGATCGCTCGCGCACCGATCCGGCAACGGCACTTGAGGACACGTGGCGAAAAACCGTGGTCGGCGGGTCCATCGAGGATCTACGAACCGTCAAGCGCGAATTGCTGACCACGAAACAGGGTGTGCAGGCATGGCGCGAAATGCGGACGCAGACGGCACAGCACATCATCAACGAAGCTACGAAGTCTGTGACCCGTTACGAGGACGGGTCCCCCAACATTACGCCCTCCTCAATGGAGCGGGCGATCAAGACGGTGGGGCGCGACAAGCTCATGGAAATCATGGGCCCGAAACTTGTCGCGGAACTAGACAGCATCATGGAAGCGACGCGCATCGCCAAGACGGAGCCGCCGCCTAGCTTCAAGGGGTCGCCTACAGCCGCAAACCTGATGGCGCTGCTTGAGCGTTGGGCGGCAAAAGTTCCCGTAGTCGGGAATGCTGCGGTGGGCGTTGCGGTTAAGGCTGCGGAAAAGGGCAGGGCGGTTCGCGAGATTCGCAACGCTGAAACTTCCCCGCTGGACAAGGCGGCGGCAGGAACGAAAAACGCCTTGTACAAAAAGCGAGCAGTGAACTCGCTGACAACCGTCGCCCCTTACGCCGGATTGGCGAACCAAAGCAACTGAGGCATTCATGGCTGGAAGTTTGTTCGTACTCCCCCGGCAGACGCCGGTCAACGGGAGCGGACGCCCGTATCCGGGCGCCACGC
>ERZ724522.510-NODE-510-length-24827-cov-7.121104_pt1 | contig 24827 bp, 29 predicted proteins | sample MGYA00376055_ERZ724522 | MGnify/ENA primary metagenome ERZ724522 (study PRJEB28724, sample SAMN07190884) | wastewater metagenome | isolation source: effluent of sewage treatment plant in Hong Hong | place: Hong Kong | collected 2016-03-17 ...
ATACCACATACGGAGCATTGAGACACGAACTACTTGAGTTCATAATAACCTCCATTGAAGCTGAGTTAGCCCTAAGAACTTCCGCCACTGCTACTAACTCTCAAGACATCTATGGAGCATAACTACCATGGACGAGTACATTATCTACTACCGCATGGGCGGTAATGGACAAGGAGCGGAAACAGTATTCGCTACCAACAAGCGAGCAGCAACAACTATCTTCCGGCGCACATGCAAGCAACGCAATGTCGAGCGGACAATTACCAGAATTGTTGTCCTTAGTGACGAGGAGTAGTTACTTAGCATACATACGTGCATACGTGCATACGTGTGTATGCGCTAGTAGTTACTCGTCGCAACGCACAACTCCCTTGGAGAAATAACAATGGCAACACTCGCACAGATCATAGCAAAGATGGCAGCAGCTAATGCAGCAGCTTCCGCAAAGGCAACTTCCGTAATTCCTGCCCACGTGAACGAGGAACCGCTTGCGAGTTCCGGACGTGGTGGAGTATCCCTAGTATCCTTTCCGCCAGCACACTCCTCACATGTAAGTGCAACTAACGCGCAAGTTCCTGCTCCCACAAAGGATGAAATAAATGATGCCATCCGTGCACACACAACTATAACCCTTGATGAAAAGCAGGAACTTGCACTCTCTTACGCAACCCAAGGTAAGTCCTTCGTACTTATCGGCCCGGCAGGTAGTGGTAAGACAACTACTCTCGCACGTAGCGCGATGAACATGCTCCAGAACTTCAAGAAAGAAGAAGTGGCGATGGTGGCATTTACTAACACCGCTGCAAATAACATCAAGCGAGCTATGGCTCGTTACCCAGAACTTGCTGACTTCGCTGCATCCTCCATTAGTACTATCCACACACTCCTTGGGTTCCATCCGGAGGAATGTTACGTGGAAGATGAAGAGAAAGGGGAACTTCGTAGAAGTATGCGTTTCGTTCCTAAGTACCATGAAAGTAATAAACTCGCAGGACTTCGTCTCGTAATCATTGAGGAAGCATCCATGCTGGGACTTGACCTGTGGAAGCAACTACATGACGCATTAGTCACAGACGAAGTATCCTTCGTATTCGTTGGAGATATTAACCAGATACCTCCGGTGTTCGGGGATAGTATCCTTGGCTATAAACTCCTAGAACTCCCAGTGGTGGAACTTACTACCATCTACCGACAAGCACTTGAGAGTCCCATCATTGCATTCCAGCATAAGTACACACTTCCGGGAATAACTCCCGGTGATACTCTCCTGAAAGATACTAGCGGTCTCCAGTGGCTACCCATGAAGACTTACTTCAAGGATGCAGATAGTCAACTTGATGGTACTGCTGCGTACTTCCGGAACCAGTTCCTAGCCGGAGGTTACAACCCCGAGGAGGATATGATACTTATGCCATATAATAAGTCCTTCGGAACTATAGGACTTAATACTCGTATAGCGCAGTTCCTTGGAAGACACCGGGAAGCTGTAGTTTACGAGGTAGTTAGTGGCTTTGAGCGACGTTACCTTGCTGTAGGTGACAGGGTTCGTTATAAGAAGGAAGAATACTTCATCGAAGAAATTATTCCGAACCCAGATTATAACGGTGTGGAACCTATGGAACCTTCCGTTAATCTTACCCGTCTTGGAACTCACCTCTCCGGCCCAGCACTTCCGCAAGGTAATAAGAAAGAATGGAGTTTCGATGACATTATCACTCAAGTAGATTCCCTGAATATGAGTGATAGTGAAGTTAAGAACCAAGCATCCCACCTCATTAAGATACGTTATACGCAGGATCGTAACGTACTTACTACACTTCGCACACGTGGAGAACTCGGAGAGATGGACTTTGGATATGCAATGACTATTCACAAGAGCCAAGGCAGTGAGTGGGATAAGGTATTCCTGATACTTACACGTCATCATGGAAGTATGTTGTGTCGGGAAATTCTATATACTGGAATGACTCGTGCGCGCACGCAACTAGTGATGATGTACTCTCCGCAAAGCATGGTAGGTAAGAAGGACTCTTCCATTGCTAAGTGCATTGCTAACCCACGTATAAGTGGCAGTGGCTGGGAGCAGAAGCGTAAGTATTTCGAAGCTAAGTTCCATGAATACGAAGCACACATGCGAACGGATTCCAGTGGACTTACTGCGGAGGACAGGGCACTTATGGAAACTATTGATGCTGCGGAAGTCGTGGATACGTTACTCTCGTAAGTAACACCCGCGTAAAGCACACACACGCACGTGAACGAGGGAGGCCTTGTGCCTCCCGGATACGTTATGCGTACATACATATCCCTCTAACACCACTAACATATCCCCCATAACAATCCTTTGATGTAACACACGTAACAACCAACACAGGAGTAACTAACCATGACAACTTCACGTAACATACTAACCCCGTGGGAATACTACAAGCGCCCGGATGGAAATATCATCCGTACATATAATGGAACCACGCAGTACTTACTTACCCGCACTCGCTGCATTACTTGGAGGGATACTCCTATTCCGGTGCGTAGGGAAGATACTTCTATCCCTCGGGCAGCAGTTAGCAAGGAACGTATGATGCCTCGCCCACTCTACACCTACTGGCGTAGTCCTACTGGATTTATTTATAGGATGCATCGTCACGAATCTCGCCTACGTCCTATGGTACTTGGTAACAACGGACGTATTGCTTGGGGTAAACCACATCTTCATGCAGCTCACATAAATACTTGCGCAGAAATAACTATCTCGCAGGTATCTAAGGAATTCATTGAGTTCCGCAAGGCAGAGTACGCACGTACTAACACAACTACTAACACAACTACCAACACAGGAGAAAAAGATGAGTGCTAACATCACCATTACCTACTACAAGCATTGCGGAAGGCTACTTGCCCAAGTGAATGCTAACGACGAACTTACTCAATACACTCATGTGCATGGCACTTCTGAGTGGGAACGTCGTGGTACTATTTTCACTGGCGCAATGCCATTTATCTTTGCCGGGGATGTGCCCACTGTCCTTCGTAACTCCCTTGCAACTATCATCAAAGAGGAACAAACATGAACCACATCTGGCGTAACATACTTAAGGATGACTATGTTTTTGATCAAGCGTCTTCCCTTCTTCGTGAGTGCGTACAGTATTGCGTTCGCGTAAAGGAAAGTTCCATGGACTTGGCAATGGACATGATTGCTTACAAGAGTGAAGCAATCAATCGTTTCAGTGCAGTTATGTCTCCAGCGGCGGCACTTGAAGCTAACGCACTAATTTCTGGCACTATGGAGGAGTATAACCATCTCAAGAATACTGCCGTTAAAGATCTTGTAGCACGTGGCTATGAACTTGCTCCCCTCGAACTTGAATGTATCCACGCAACTCTTATCCGCATCATATACATGCGGTACTTTAGGCACGTGCCTAGCACTTTCCCGCTACCCAAGAAGATACTTGCTAGCGGTGTCCTTCCTATCCTTTCGACGAGGTAACTACCAATGGCATATAATCACTGGGACGATATTTTCAAGAAGCTGCAACTAGGAGACGAAGTTGTAGTATCCCAACGTTTCTCTAGGGAAACTATTCGTACTACTCTCGCCAAGAGAGTCAGTATCTACAAGAAAGAACTCGCACGTGTAGGTATGCCTGTGCCAGTAATAAGCATACGTATCAACACATTGCCTACAGGAGACTTTGTTGTTAAGATGACGGAAGTGCACGTAGCAGCAACATCAACAGCAACATCAACATTTGGAGCGCGGCAATGACTTATAACCAACTTCTTGATAGACTAATGGAAACAGGAGAAGCATTCCTTGAAGTTAATGTGGAGGATGCTGCATCCGTGGAGGCAGTGATACTTAAGGAGGCCACGGAACGTAGACTTCCGGGACTTATAAAGGTACATCATGTGGCTGCCGGACTGCGTATTACTTACACGGAGGGCCTGTAGTAACTCGTAGTAACTACCCTATGCACATGAGCGCCCCTTGTGGTGCGCGGACCTAGTTCCCTATAACTACCCTCAAAGGTAACCAACATGAACACATATCTCTTCACCGAACTTTTCCTGTATTACCTTCCAGTGTACCTAATTATCTGGTACATCTGCATTGCCTCACCTCGAGAGTCCTTCGCAGGTCATTGCCTTGGTATAGCTCTAAGTAGCAAGTACTCCGCGCTTCGTGTACTGGGAGTACTTCTGTTCCCATTGGTGTGTATGTACCAGCTTTCCAAGGCTGCGATCTTAGACTACGCAAGCAATGTGCGTAACGGGGAGGAATAACTATGGACGTACAAGGAATGCTGGCAAGAGCACTTGCAGCTAACAAGAAGGCAGCAGCCGCCGGGGAGGAAGTTCCTTCCGTAGACGTTGCTTCCGTGCTACCTTCCGTAACTACTGCTCCGGAGAATCCACAACTTACGGAAATCCTCCATGTTATTAAGGAACTGGAAGGCGTGCTAACGGAGGAGAATGAAGGAATTGCTATGTATGCGGGTATCATCCACAAGAAGATGATTGAGTATCCAGAACTTGTTCATCTCCTTGATGATGATGCTATTGCTGTAGTTTACAAGGCGGCACTTCTACAGACTGGTACGAAGTTAGTTAAGGAGAAGAAGGCTACTGAACGGAAAACTAAGGCAATCCAACTCGCTGCAGCACAGGACTGGGACTAACAACATGAACACTTTCGTTATATTCTTGTGCATTGTTCTTGTCATTGAACTCTGCATGGTACTCATCCTTAACTCCATTATGCTCTCTGATATACATAATGAAGAGGATGAACATGCCCGTGCGTATCTTACGGCGCAGCTCACAGAAACAAATGTTAAGATGTTTGTGTGCATTGCTGTAACACTAATTGCTATCCTCGGAAGCTACATACTCGGAGTATACGTACATGGCGGACACTAATGACAACACAGCGTTCCTTGCGGAACTTGATGCACCCGTCAAGCCAAGGAAACTGAACTATGTTATTCGAGAGGGTGTTCGCGCCCTTTCTTATAGTAAGATCAGTACCTTCGGTAACTGTCCTCGTAAGTTCTACCTAGGTGAACTCAAAGGTGGGCGCTCCTTTAGTCCAACTATCGACACTGCTTATGGACATGCAGTTGGTGCGGGTATCCAAGAGTTCTTTCGTTACGCAGAAACTAATTCCATTGAACAGGCAAAGCAACGCGCCGTAGTTGCGGCTATTGCAGCCTATGATTACCTTGACCTCAGCGAGGAGAAAAGTTATAGCAAGAAGGACTTATGGTGGGCAGTACTTGCCATTGAGAAGTTCTGCAGCGAAGTGGGTATCCAGATACTCAGTAACTTCAAGCTCGCGTACATCAATGGAGTTCCGGGTATTGAACTTACGTTCCTTATCCAAATTAATCCCACCACTGATTACCAAGGGCATATTGACCTAGTACTTGAGGAGCGTACCACTGGAGAACTTTATGTAGTGGAAGTTAAGACTTCCATGAATGCTCCAACCCCGAGTGATTGGGCAAATAGTTTCCAGACCCTCGGTTATAACACAGTTCTCCACGCATACGCTAAGGGACGTGGAGTAAACTTCAACGTACTTTACATATGCTTCGCTACTAAGGAACGTGAGTTCTATCCTATGACATTCCACAAGAGTGTTGCTGCCCGGATGGAGTTCATAACTACCCTACTCCTTGACGTAGATACCATGGATAAGTACGAAAGCCATGGCTTCTGGCCAAAGCGAGGAAATAATTGCAGTGCCTATAACAAACCCTGTTATCTCTTTGGCATCTGCGATACACATAGTATGGAGGCTTCAACAGACAGTGCATATGAAGGACTTGCACTAGAAGATGTAACTATCGTTCTTACGCTGGAAGAGATACTTGCGGCAGAAGAACACGCACTTGAAACCACTGACGCATACGGCGTAAACTGGAGTAATATGTAATGGCTAAGTTCGATGCAATCGCAGCACAAGAGCAACCTCAAAGCATCCTTCTGTACGGGGCAAGTAAGTCCGGCAAGACTGAACTTGCTGCGGAACTTGCTAACGAAGGTTATAACCTCATCTGGATTGATCTTGAGAATGGGAAACAGACACTCACTCACTGCATCAAGCCTGAGAACTTCAAGAACGTAGAGTACATCCATGTTCCTGACACTCTGGAGAATCCGGTAGCCATCGTAACTGTTGGCAAGTTACTTGCTAGTACTGGGCCGGTGAAGATATGTGATCGACATGGTGTCATTGCTTGCCCTCTTTGCAAGGAACATTTCACCACAGTAGACCTTACTAACCTTACCAACAAGGACGTACTTGTTATTGACACAGGTACTCAACTTAGTGGCAGCGCTCTCGCGTATGTCATGAAGGAAGAGAATCGTAAGATGTTTACTGCTTTCGAGCGTGCGGACTTTGATGCTTACGGACACCAAGGCAGACTTCTGGATAGTGTCTTCAATAACTTCCAGAACAAACTTAAGTGTCACCGTATCCTTATTACTCACGAGGAAATCATTGACCAAACAGACGGGAGTAAACTCGTCATGCCTAAGTGCGGTACTAAGAACTACTCTAGGCAGTTCCCTCGTTTCTTCGACCATGTTCTTTACTTGTACCGCAGCAACAAGAAACATATGGTAGCCTCCTCCACTGAGTTCTCCCCGAAGATTCTTACTGGCAGCCGTAGTAACATTGCCATCGAGAAGGGAGCTAAACTTAGTGACTTGCTCAAGGCCGGTGAACTTACCTATGCCAAGGCAGTAACGGCAGGTCAAGTTGACAAGAATGCAGAGTACGGTATTCCGGAGTGATGGAGGTAACAGTAGGCTACTAGCGGAGTATCTGCGGAGTATCTGCGGAGTACATTGGAGTGAGGGAACAACAACTACCAAAAATTTTTGTTGACCCCTTTACAACCTATGGTATTCTGGTGACTCAAATGCGGCAATGGCTAACTTACCGGCAGCGAACTGTAAACATTGTCGCGCTGGACTGTAGTTCTAGGAACTACAGCATGGATGCAATATCCTGTACGAACCAACGTACTTACTAACGCAACGCAACGAGGTAACTCAAAATGGCACAAGCTCAACAACTGTCGAAAGAAGAAAAACTGGCCCAGTTTAACTCCATGCTGGACATGGATATTAACGAAGTCGAAGACTTGCCGGAGTATGCTACATTCCCTGCAGGTGCTTATAACTTCCGTTGTGTCGGCGGCGTGATTGATCCTGAGAAAGGTTTCGTTCGCTTCACTTTCGAGAAGACTGGAACTGCCGAAATTCCGGATGGTACTCCCGCCGAAGAAATTCCTGCCGACGGTTCTTTGTTCGGCGCTACCTTCCGCGGTAAGGTTGGCGTGCAGCTCATTAAGAAGATGTTCGGCGGCATCATGAATGCTAACAATACTCCGAAGATTCCGGAGTTTGTTGATAGCATCGAGAACATGAACTTTGTTCTGGTTCTCTCGCAGCGTGAATATGATGGCAAGAAGTTCAACGATGTTGCCGCCGCCGCTCTGATGTAAGTAGCGTTAATACAGCCACATGGATGTGGCTACTTCTGTATGTGTCTTATTGCCTAGGGCATATACAGAAGTACCAAGTACCAAGTACCAACACACCAACACGAGGTAACAACGACATGAATACAACTACTCAGGTGAGCAAAGTCTACGATGTGAGCAAGGAGTTCACTCCAATTGCAACTCACATCATGCACGGAGGTGAACCTTCCTTGCAACATCCTCGGCCTCGACGCGGAAAGACGCGGCGTAAGAATCGAACATAGGCAATCGCTACTAAGTAGCAACAACCAACAGGGAGCTACGGCTCCCTTTTTTGTTTCTCTTCTCGGAGAACTTCATGAACCTAGCACTTGTCTTTGACCAGAGTAACGCATCTTACATGCCAGCACTCCGGTGTTGCTTCCGGTATTTCAACCAAGTATTCGCAACATCTCGTCGTTATAACACGTGGACAGAGTTCCACATATGGGCGAAAGCTCATAACATAACTCACGTAGCGACAACATACCTTCCTGCGAAACTTCTTAACGTCCCTCTGCAAGGTACATATAATGATAACATAGGTTACCGCTGGGAGAAGGATGGAATATCTTTCATAGTAATCCCCCAACTCAAGCAACTGTACACTGTGAACTATATGCGTTTCCTTATGGAAGAGTACTTTAAGAAACTTCGTTTTCCTAAGTCCTTTATCCATAAGGATACATTCACGTGGAAACATATTACTTATGAGGAACACAAGGACTGGCTTGCACTCTTTCGCAGTGCCGTACTTCTCGCAGTGGACATAGAAACTGGCCCAGCAGAACATCTCATAATAACTTCAGTTTCCTATACCGCGTTACTCCCGGATGGGCGCACAAAGACTTGCGTAATATCCCCGGACTACAACAACCCACTTCCTTTTATTACAATGATGCGGGCATTTAATAATCTTCCCGCACCTAAGATAATGCAGAACGGGCAGTACGACATGAGCTACTTCATGCGTTTCGGCGCCCCTCTGCATAATTATCTTTACGATACATATAACTTCATGCACGCCATGTATAGTGAACTCCCGAGAGACCTCGCGTTCATGAGTGGTATGTTCCTTGGCAACTTCAAGTACTGGAAGGAGGAGAGACTTACTGGAAGTCTCTATGAATACAATGCGAAAGATACTCACAACACGCTCTGGCTCTTTATCGCTCTTGTACACCACGCTAATACGCGTGCAACATACGCCCTCAAGAACTACTGTATTAGCTTTCCAATGGTATTCCCCAGTATCTCTGTTGGCCTTGAAGGCATCGCTGTTGACCAACATAACTTGGCAGCGTTGCGAGCGAAGGAAGTTGCTAAGGCAGAGGCTGCACTCAGCCGTTTGCAGAAGTGGGTTGGGGAGGAGTGGAACCCAAGTTCGCCGCAACAAACTCTTGCACTCATGCGCGGTGTTGGATATAAAGAAGCATCGGCAAGTGACTCCAAAACGTTACAAGCCTTTGCTGAAAGTCACCCACTATGCCTACGTCTGAGAGATGAGATAGTTAAGTACAGGAAAGCAACGAAGGCTGTAAGTACTTACTACGACATGACACTTCTTGGTGGGCGTTTACTATACCAACAAGATCCAAGTGGAACTGACACTGGTCGCGCTGCCAGTAAGAAGAGTAACTTCTGGGTGGGTACGCAAATCCAGAACATACCCGGCTATGCTAAGATGATGTTTAAGGCGGACGAAGGTTATCACTTAGCAGAAGTAGATAAGAGTCAGAGCGAAAGTCGCTGCACTGCATACATCTCACAGGACGAGAACCTTATGAACACAGTGGAGAACTCCCCAGACTTCCACTGCACTAACGCATCTCTGTTCTTTGGCATTCCTTTCGATGAACTTTACTCCGTGATGGAGAAGAAGGTTCTTCGTAAGGAAGTGCGTAAGGTAGCTAAGCGCATTAACCACGGCGCTAACTACAACATGGGGCCACAAGTCCTGTGGGAAACTATGGGTACTAAGGAAGTATTCGAAAGCGCTCGCATCCTTGGACTTCCAAGTACTTACACCCCACTCATGATTTGTGCGTTCTTGCTCTCTTGTTTCAGCAAAGCATATCCACGTATCAAGGGTACTTGGTACGGAGAAGTAATCAAGGAAATTCAGGACACAGGTAAACTTGTTGGTGTGACTGGCTGGACTCGCAGAACTTTCCTGCGTCCTTGGGATAGTAAGCTAGATCTTAATGCGGCAGTAGCGCATCATCCTCAGAGCCTTAGTGTCATGTTAGTAAACCAAGGTTGGTATGATGTTTGGAAACTTCAATTCCTGCAGAATCTTCCTATACGAATCAAGGCGCAGATTCATGATAGCCTATTCTTCCAGTACAAGATTGGAAGGGATGATATTGTGAAGACGGTTGACGAGATTATGTATAGCAAAGTTGCCGTCATACATGGCAGAACTATGAGGATTCCCAACGATGCGAAGTTCGGTGCAACTTATTGGGGAGAACTGAAAGATGATTGAGAGCTACCTACGGCTCGTAGAAGATACAGAACCGCCGACTAATTTCCATCGGTGGAGTTTTCTTACATGCGTAGCTGCTTGCTTAGGACGTAAGGTTCGCCTTAAGTTTGGCAATGGCTACATATATCCTAATATGTACACTGTCCTTGTGGGAGCCCCCGGAACTAGAAAGAGTACCGCACTTAAAGTTCCAGTTAATATGTTGAAACTAGGAGGCATGAAGAACTTTAGTGCCACTAAGACAAGCAAGCAGAAGTTCCTTCTGGACTGGGAGGCATCCCTTAATGAAGGAGCTGCATCAAGTTTCCTAGAGGAACTTGCCAGCGAAGAACCTGTAAATAATATGTTCATCGCGGTGGAAGAACTCTTGGACTTCCTAGGCCCAAGTAACTTCGATTTCATCAACCTGCTCACAACTATGTGGGATAACCTCAGTGAGTATGAAGAGCGGCTAAAGAACTCCAAGAGTACGAAGATACTTAATCCGACTATTAACATCCTCGCAGGTCTTACGCCTGTGGGACTGCAAATGGCACTTCCTCCAGAGAGTGCTGGCACAGGTATACTTAGTCGCATTATGTTAGTATACAGCGAGCCAACTAAGACCCGCATAGCGTGGCCGGAGGCTATAAGCGACGAAGATAATAAGAAGTTCTCTGAGTTCTTCTCCTCCTTACGTATAACTGCAGGGGATGTAGAAGTAACTAAGGAGGCTAAGGAGTTTCTTGCTGAGATATATAACTCGTGGCATCCACTGGAAGATGCTAGACTCCAGTACTATTGCAGCCGACGTTATACGCATCTTCTAAAACTGTGCATGGTAGTAGCTGCGTACAGGGGTTCCATACTGGAGATAACTAAGGATATTGCACTGGAAGCGAATACCATACTTACTTACACGGAACACTCCATGCACATGGCGCTGGGAGAGTTCGGAAAGAGTAAGCACAGTGATGCAAGTCAGGCCATTATTCAACACCTTGAACACCGTAATGCCCCGGTTAATGGGCAGGAACTATTCAAGGTAGTGCATCGTAGTGTGGAAAAGTTCGGAGACTTCGTTGAGATACTTCGTAATCTCCTCCGTGCAGAGAGAATACAGTGCGCCGATGGCATGTACATAGCCAAGGTTAGGAAGGTTAATACGTTCCAGAACTTCGTGGACTTTCCTAAATACATACCAGAGAACCCAACCAATACTCATGCGTATGAGAAAGAGTTGGAGTTGCCGACAGAGGAGATTAGCAATGAGCCATTCTTGTGATAGGGATTGGAATTTCCATCAACGGATATTCAGGCTACCTGCAGAGAAACGTAAGATTCTAGCAGGCAGAGTTATATATTGCGGATGCGGGTTCAATTATCCGCAGGAAGGAGAGTTCGTACAGGTATATGCACGGGGCAAAGATGATAACTACCTGGCCTTCATTGCTTGTTACGTATCTTTTAACGTACCACTCAAGGACATACACGCAACACGTGCGGAAAGACTTGATCTTTTGCGTAACTTAGTGTGGAGTACTCCAGCCGGGCTGGAACTGAAGGGTGTATGTGCTTGGGTAATTCCAGCCGTTTATAAGAACGGCACACTTAGCAAAGAGGGTTACATAGATGAATAACAACCACAATGCCATGACTATTAACACATGCTCCAATCCCGGAGGGCATGTCTTTATGGAAAATGCCCCTAAGGGTTTCAGGCACTGTACTATATGCGGGCTAAAGCAGGAGCACTATGTATCAATGATTACTGGAGACTCTGGCTGGAGGAACTTAGAGCCTATAGCTATCTCCGTACATGACTGTATACATACATTTCGTCTAATACATAGTCATGCGCGTGTATGTGACAAGTGTGGGCTGGAGCAACAACTGGATGAAGTAAGTGACACGTGGAAAAACTCAGCACACAAGCAGCCTAGAGTCTCATTTACTCCAGAGTATGTTACCAGTATAACTGAGATGGGACGCAAAGATGATACTGGTAAAGCCATGGCTGCAATTCCATACGAGGAATTTCCACACGCACTGGGAGGAGTTATTAAGGTAGCCACCTTTGGTGCACGTAAGTACTCTCGTAGCAACTGGACTCAGGTGGAGAACAAGAAGCAACGTTACTATGACGCACTGCATCGGCATCTCTTAGCGCATCATGCTGGGGAAATACATGATGCGGAAAGCAACCTACCTCACCTGCATCATGCGTTGTGGAACTTCCTAGCGTATGTGGAAATCATAGAAACTGAAAAGAAGGAGAAGACGCAATGAAACGTTTTAAAGTAATGCGTCCGTGTGACATAGATATGGGCAAGTTATCTTTCCCATACTGGGTGTTCCCAAAGTACGACGGAGTTCACGGCATTGTAAGTGGAGGTTATCTTACGGGCCGCAGCGGAAAGAAGTTCGCTAACGTGGCACTTACTACTGCATTCTCCATACGCGAGTTCGACGGTTTCAATGGGGAGATACTTCACAGGGATTATATTACTGGAGATGCGGCGTGTCGTATGGCAACTTCCCTTGTTAATACCAAGGACGGGGAGTATGAGGATGCTCGTTTCTACGTCTTTGATGTTATCAACGAGGATACGCAATTCCTTCCGTTTCGGGAACGACTTGAGTACCTTAATGACAAGGTACGTCTCCTTCGTGCTAAGTACATGTGCAACCATGCCCATCCCATCCACCAAGTGACTGTGGTCGATGACTATCAACTTGCTAGTAATATTGATGACATTGACTATCTTGAGGAGCTTATTCTATCCGGAGGATACGAGGGCATCATTCTCAGGAAACCGACGCACTACTACCGCCCCGGTAAGATGACTACTCGCATAGGCAGTGTACTTCGTAAGAAACGCTTCGCCGATAGCGAGATACTTGTTACTAGAATCCTAGAAGGACAACGTAACGAGAATGATCTATTCACTGATCCTAACGGTTACGCAGAAAGAAGTACTGACATGGAAGGTATGGTTCCTAGTGGTATGGTTGGAACTATCATCGGCAAGGATGTACACACCGGGCAGGAAGTTTATGTAAGTCCCGGTAAGATGACGCATGGAGAACGTATGTACTACTGGAACAACCCTAAAGAGATACTTGGGAAATTCATTAAGTACAAGTACTTCCCTAAGGGTATTAAGGATAAACCCAGACAACCAACTTTCCAGTGCTTCCGCGCTGCCGAAGATATGTGAGGTGAGCTATGTTAGTACCTGTCACTTTGTTTCGTATCAGCGATGATGTTAATCAAGATTGGATTGGTGGGACTCTTTACGAAGCCTTAGCCAAGTTGTGCAGTGAGTATAACTGGCGCTGGCACAGAGTTAAGGAGGTGGGTAAACACTACATCACTCTTGAAATTATGGAGACTTGGAACACACTTGAGGATGTGTGTAACTTGTGGGAAGATGACGCCTACGATGTTGCATATTACTGGGATTCTATAATTGCCCATGTGGCAGAAGTCCCTGCCGCGGCTGCTCTTCAATTCGCCCAGCAATCAGGCAACGAACCTGTTGCCCATCATCCGGTGTGAGGTGTGCCATGAGCATATTAAGTAAGTTTGAGGTTAGAGCTACTCCCGACAGAGTACTCTCCATGACTCCGCTAGTTTCCTACAAGGAAACCTCTGAGGAAGTGCAGAATAGTACCATTCCCTTCGCACGTCGCTACAACTTAGTAGCTACTATACGTGTCGGCTTCACAGCTAATGACGCTATGTACGAGGACGCTAGAATGGATGCGGAGCGTATGATACATGTAGGATTATTCAGGGACTTGATTCCACTTGCATACAAGTGCAAGGAGGCAATCAGGGCAGGCAACGCACTGGATGCGTATAACACACTTGACAAACTTCTCCACATGATGAACGGGGGAGATTAACATGGCAGCAATTATCTACGGCGCTAAGGACAATAGTTCCGGGTTATATGGACTCGGGGCCAGCAAAGTGGCAGCAGTTAATGCCCTAGTGGAGCAAATGTATGGACTGGGCATGAGCGTAAATTACCCTCCGGAACACTTACACAACAGGCAGTGCTGGGGAGTAGGTGCCTATAATAGACATGGAGAGTTCCATGCAATAGTTGCATACATAGAGGAGAGAACTTTGGAGGGGGCAGAGTATGCCAACGAAGAACCATAAGAAGTCAAGAACCTTCAAGAGCTTCCTAGAGAAACTTCCGCCGGGGTGGGAGCCAAAGGATTATATTATCCATATCCTTAACCGGCATAAGTACTCCCTCAAGAAAGCTGCATCTGATTTGGGATATACCCACGAGTCTGCTATATCCCTGTTGTGTGCTGCGTATGAAGTTCCTGTAGGGCAACATGTTTACTATAATAGCAGTGTACCTGCTATTGCAGAGCTACTGAAGCAAGGTAGAAGTCTTGACTCGATTGCAGCAATGATTAACATGGGGCCACGAGCTTTGTCCACTATGCTACGTAAGCACGACATATGGACTGACCGCACACCCATAGTATTTTATGGCTGCCCTCCGAGAGCCTTAATGTTGTATCAGATGCTCTCACTACTTGGTATTCCTAAAGGAGTTGCACGTTATCACGCAAAGGCTACTGGAATTACTATAGAGCAGTTCCTTTACGAAGAGTTTACCTCGCGCGGAAGAACTGTATCAATACTGTATCCTGCCGGATACCCAACATCACTTGTGTCACAACTACTAACTGGAGAAACATCATGAACAGCACAGCTACCATCTCAATGCTGGTTGACCTCGTATATCAATGGGCGCAGGAACGCAAGTTCTATGAACTCGACGGAGCAACAGAGCTCGGGCAGAAACTTAAACTCATGGAGGAGGTGGGAGAACTGAATCTTAATTACCGCAAGAAGAAAAGTATCAAGGATGACATTGGTGACATTGTTGTAGTCATCATCGTACTCACAGGCTTCCATGGAATGGGCTGGAGTATTCGTAACTCCATTAACACCGACTTGTGTGAGTTGTCTGTGGAGGGTTGTTTTGCAACGGACGCGCTTGATTTCCTTAGCACGCAGCAGACTATACTTAGTTTATATTCCTGCCTGCTGGATGGCAATACCAGTGATGCAGTGAGGATGTTAGCACTCCTCGCCCGCAGGGAATGTAATTGCAGTATTCTTGAGTGTCTCGCACTAGCATACGATGAAATCAAGGATCGCAAGGGAGAGATGCGTAATGGCATGTTCATCAAGGAAGTTGATCTTCTTGCAGAGAAGGAGTACACAAAATGAAAGATATTTATGCTCCGCAACATTACAGGGAAGAAGTAACACGTTCTGTTGACGCAATGGAAGCGAGTAACTCTCGTCCGCCACGTACTCCATATACTTCTGCGGAGCGTCGTTGGGAACATGATAATCCTGTCTTCGTGTTCGACAAGAGTAAGATAGGAACTCTAGCTCCCGGTAACCCATAGCATCCGTGCAAACAAAAGCCTCCTTGGAGAAATCCTTGGAGGCTTTTTATTTTATAGCAACTATAGCAACTATAGCAACTACTCCTGTACTTCCTGTGGATCAACATACTCCCGCTCAATCAGCATCCTACCTACGTTTCTACTAAGCGGGTCATCCTTGCTCATGTGATCCCGGAACTCCAGAATCTCGGACTTACTTGCAGCACTGAGAGACTGAGAGACGAACGCATTAAAGTTCTCAATCTTGCCTCCTGCCTGAACATACCTATTCGAGAAGTCATCCCAATCCTCCGCAGTAACTTCCCCGTTATTAGCAAGGGAGATTCGTATCTCCTTGCCAATCTCCCCAACTTCCTTCTTAGTGTTTGCCAGATAACCTTTGTTCCTGTAGAAGTTATCCATCATGATACCTTCCGCAAGCGGACGAGTACCGATGATGCGAGCAGCAATCATACCAAGGTTCACTTCATTAGCAATATCATAGTCCGTATGATTCGCATTAGTGAACAAAGGAGTTCCTGCGTTAGTAGTCACATTTCCTGATATTGCAGTTCCAAGTCCTTGCAGTGGGCGACTAAGTCCATTATGGGCAAGTCCGAACAATAACGCATCTCCTACGCTGGCATCCCCGTTAGCAATCATCTTGGTGGTGTCTACAGCATTACCGATTACCTTACCAAGAATACTTACTGCAGGAATATCTTGAATCTGCGTAGGAAGAACCAACGCATTCCGGATAGTAATATCTCCACGACTTGCAAAGTCGGCAGGATACAGGAACGCATGGCTTCCAAGTCCATACATAACCCACGCACCCCAACTATTAGGATCATCCGCATTCGTCACGGAGTACAAGTCTTCCTGCCCAGAATTAGTTGCAGCAATCTGTGCATTGAAAGTCTCGAATCCCGGAAGCGAGCGAAGGCCGAAGATGCTGCTCTGCATACCTGCTTGCAGCATTGCACGCTTAGTATCTCCTTCTGCAACATTCCGCAACATGTTCTGCGCCCATGTGAAGAAGTACGTCTGGTACATACCAATGGATTGTCCGATGATACCATTGAACACTTGCGCCCGTTGGTGCGCTCTATAGATACCGTGAGTTGCATCCACTGCATTATGAATCATTGCCCAAGTCTCTGGTTCCGTAAGTCCCCGAGCCCGTGCAATTTGCTGCATGGAGTGCGCAACGATGAAACGAGTAAGATCCTCAGAGTACCTATGCAAGCTCCACTTACCTCCCCACTCCCTAAGTTGGTCAATCTTGTCATTAACTGCCTTAAGGCTGTGACGTCCTGTAAGGGACGAGAAGTCCTGAGCCTCGTGATATTCCTTTAGGTAATCCGTGAGAATACCACGTTGCATCATTCCCTCCCTAAGCTCTTTACCTTCCTTGGTCCAAGAAGCTGCAATTGCCTTGGCGAAAATCTTCGCAGGCGTAGGCTCTCTAGTCCCTGTTACAGGATTAACAACGGTGAGCAAATTACGTGCATCTGCACTATTCCTCATGGCTTCCCGGATAACTGGAAGTGTGAGGATAGGAGAGCCAATAATTTGCAGGATGCTATTAGCCATATCAAGAGTAAGTTGGAATGTACCTACGAGATTATTCATAGTACGTACCAACAGCTCGAAGCTACGGCTATTACTAACATCTGGGGAAGCGATAAGTGCACGAACCATGTCCTTATGGGGCGGGTTAAACCCAGCAGCTTCGAACTCCTTATTCATCTGCTGGAAGGAAGCCTCCGTCATCTTGTCCGATGCTTGCGTACCGAACTTATTAACAATGCCGTCAATAACCTTAGTTCCGTCCATGCTGATACGGCTACTCAGGCGCTTGTAAAGCTCACCATAATTCCCCATGCGTGAGGACTTATCCAGCATGATGTTCTTAGTATCCGCAAAGATACTAGCACGTTCTTGCCTTCCTGTTACCGCCGCGTTAGCTGCACGAGAGAATGCAACATCAGCACTATCAAGAGCACGAGCTACGGGAGCATACATCATTTCAACTGCAGACATAATCTGAGATTCGGAAGTACGATGCTGCCAGTCACGGAACCTATCAAGCACCTCAGATGCCTGAATATCAAGGTTCGGAATTGCTTCCGCAGTACGTCCCTTACGAGTAAGCTCTGGATCAAAGAACCACTCATCAAAGTAATCCTCTGGTTTATGCTCCCCAATAAGTTTCTTATACTCCGCGACTTCTCCGGTAGTTACTATCCTATGAGTATCTCCATACTTCTCCTTGGCGGCAAGAGTCTTGATTTCCAGTTCTTTTGCAGTCTTGGCAAACAACATATACCTGCCTGCGTCAGCACCTTCGATAGCTGCATGTGGAAGAACAAATGCAACATATGGAAATTTCTTCAAGTCCCGTGGAGGAGGATAGATAACATCCGTGCGGTACACGCTAGTCTTTCCCTTAGAGGCTGCGATAAGGCTGTGGTTCCTAGCCACTTCCTGATTAAATGGCTTCACGTACTCGTCGAAGTACTTAAAGACATGTTCGCTAAGCTGCATACCTTCGTTGTTCCCACGTGCAAGAATGATACCAAGCTCTGTCGGCGATAGAGAGCCGGCGTTCTTGATATGCCCAAACTTAGCAGCAAGTTCCTTCTTAGCTGCGCTGCCTCCATTAGCTGCGGAGGTGAGTAAGTCCTCTACAACACTGGTGTACCTCTGCGCAGTATTCAGCGACATAAGTGCGTGAATAGTTTGTCCTTCCGCCCCGTCATCAATAACTACCTTGAACGTATTGTACCATCCCTTGTACAGTTCATTGGTAGCCAGTGCAAGCTCCGAGCGCAATTTAACATTTTCCGGCTTATTGAAAATAGCGTACCAAGGACTCGCCGCTTTTTCAATTTCCTGACTCTTAGCATTCTTGGCATTGCGGGTAAGTCTGCCAACGTACTGAGCCATGTCCCGAAGTCCGCTCTTGCCTACAGCGGCACGAAGTTGTGCTAACATTCCTGTACGGGATTCCACTTCCGAAAGGTTAGGAAGCAGTTGAGTCACAGCCTCAGGACGTGGAAACAGAGCAAAGCTCTCTGCAAGTATCTCAGCACTTCCGCGCATTCTATATTCCCGAAGCAGAGATTCCCGCTCCATGATGGAGTTAAGACTGCGGCTGCGATTATCCAGAATGCCCATTTTGGTGGGCGCATACTTAGAAACAATATGCTCTGGACGATCGTAATTTCTTTCCCCCATAAGAATCATCTTGCCAGCAACTTCCTTGTTCTCCTGATACATGGGAATTGCTGCCTTAACATCAATGTTAAGTGCGTTGGCAATCATGAACTCATTATGTTCTCGCAGGTTGTTAATTGCAAAAGACATTTTCTTCTTGTTATCTACAAGAAGTTTGGTGATCTCTGCAATGTCCATATCAACAAGTTTCGGAATATCAGTCTCGCTGATATTAACCATGATGCGTTTGTTGATGTTGTCACTACGAACTGTTTCATCCGTGAAGGAAGTAACAAGTTTCTCCAAACGAGGCAGATCATACTGATCCAGAATAATATCCCCGGTCTTTGTAGTAACACTCTTCAGAAACTCATCAGGCTTCATCTTACCAATAGCTGCAAACATCAACGCAGCCTTATTATAGGCTTTATCTAGCGTAGATACCAAGTACTCATCCTTCTTAAGCGCATAAATTTCCTGCGCATGATTCGGATTGAAGAATTTAGTATCATACTTCGTGGATATACGAGTACCTTCCACGTAGATAACATCGCCTGATTGCACTACTTTGCCCAAGTCCTGTGGAAGCGGAAGTACAGAAGTGTATTCTTCCCCGGTGCGCACGTTCTTGTAAGCAACAGTTTCCTTCCACGGCTTCATAACTCCGCCATGGCGTTCAAAGAACTTAGCAGTTTTCGGAGCCAACTTAGAGGCCGCCTCCATGTGCTGCGGGTGGAACATAAACTCTGCAGCTTGTGCAATAAGTTCCTTAGGTGTAAGTGCGTATGCACCTTTCCTAGTCGTTTCGTGGTTGTAAGCAGCACGACGCGCCCTATCAGGAGCTACTCCTTTCTTGATAAGATTATCAACTATCTCGTCAAATACTTCCCAGTCTTCTGGGTACAAGTGACGAGAGAACATTTCGATTTCCTTACCGAACTCCGTATTATTCGCAACATTGAACTTAACGGAGTTCAGTGCCCGGGTGCCATTAGTCTTAAAGTGACTGAGTTCGTGCATGGATACCATAGTTACGAACTCGTCAAACGTAGTATCCCCGAACAGAGGCTTCTTCAGAACTCCGGCATTCATCAACGTAGTATCGAAGTTCTTAAGTTGTTGATGCGCGGAACCAAGGAAGTGCTGATATGCTGCATCTTTATTAACAAACGATGCGCCAGCGGTAGGAACCTGCAAAAGGGGAGATTCGTACAACTTATCCATAGTTGTCTTAAATTTTTCAATTATCTCCTGTTGCTGCTTGTGGTTGATCCCGGAACTCAGATCCAAGAAGTCCTGCTGGAACATACGCTTATAGGAATCAACAATCCCATCAACTGCCATGTCATAGTTCGGCCCAAAACCTTGGCGCATGTGAGCACGAAGAATCTCGAAGTTATTATCAAGATCCTTTCCTACAGAGTGGATAGTTGGTGCGATCGTTTTAGAGAAGAACGCATCAAGAGAGGTGAAGTCCCGAACGCTCATGTGGGAAAGCTGCAGCATACCCGCAACATCTTCCGCAAGTTTCTCTACTGAGGAGCGGCTGGCTTTAGCTTCCGCTACTTTACGTTCAAAGAACTGAAGTCCTTCCGGGCCAGCCTTATTAATCTTACCAAACGTATCAGAAAGATACGTCATTACTTGCTCCTCTGCCTTGGCCTTACGAGTTACTGCGAACTTATCCATGGCATCAACTGCGTACTCAGGGTCATGGACAAGGGCGCTGAGTGCATTAAACCCGTGGAATAGTTTATCCCCAGCAACTCCATCCTGCGGAAGTCTCTCGCCAATTAACGTAAACCGCGTATTCTCCAAAGTCTTTTCTGCGTACGCAGTCTTTAGCCCCTGACGAATTTGCAAGCCGGTAGCGGCAGTTCCAAGGAAGCCAAAACCCACAGTAAATGGAACTGTGTCCTTTGTGTAGTTCCACAGGGATGTAAAGTAATCCTGCCGATCTGGATTAATGAGAATGTTATTAGCATTCACAATACCGGCAGCGGCATCAAATACGAAAGCCTCCGCCATGTTCTGCTTGAGGCCCATGCCGATAGCATTCCAAGTCTGCGCATTGTTCCAGCTGAAAGTAAGTGGGTTAGCAACTGCAACTTCCTTGGCGAGTTGCATACTACGGCTTCCGAGAACAATATCAGTAGTTGGATTACTGAGGCCTGTAGCCATCTCCATGCCCATGGTCATACGTCCAGAGGCTTGGGCCATTCGAAAGGCTTTGATAGCCCCAACACCGGCAACCATAGAAGATGCGAGGAACCCAACTACATCGGAGCCTGTCTTATGCTGCATGTAGAAGTTACTGGCATCCTTACCAAAGGACTCACGAATTGCTTGTTCTTCACTAATGTAACTGGTCTCTCCGCCAAGGGCGTTATACAGCCCCTTAGCAGAGTTCATAATACCCACGACACCGCTAGTAAGCGCACTAGCAGTACCGTAAGTAATGTAGTCAGTGAAGGCAGTTTCGTTAGCAGTAGGGTTAGCATCCTCCAAGTCTGCCGCACGAAACATATCATTGTACTCATTCGGTTTGTACATGGTTACTTCTCCCACAGGTTCTTCGTAGGTCCTCCCACGAAGGCATCTGAAGATGTTGCCGGCAATGAAGGAACTTGCAACTTAGGTGCCTGCACAGGTACGGTAGTGGCTGAATAGCTTGGAGTACTAACTCCACTCCTATCCGGAGTTAGTGCATTACCAACTTTTTCAAAAAAGCTAGGCTCAGTCTTACGTGCAAGAATCTTACCGACCTTAGCAGCATCCACTGGATTAGTCATATCAAACACAAGTCCATCCACCTTGACAGGAACAGTCGGCTTGAGTTGTGAAGAGAATCCAGCAGATTCAAACAGGCGAGAAGTATCATCCGTTCTAGGAACTGACAAAGCCGCAGTCTGCATTGCAGCAGATGCCATCTCGTAAGCAACTTTTTCATTCTTCGCTGCTCCGGTTTTCATGAGGCTTGTAGCAAGTGCTGCAACTTGTACTTGAGGGCCAATTTCATCTGCGTTAAGACGACTCAGCATATAAGCCATCTCTGACTTATATACTGTGAATCCCGGAGCTCCAGGTTTGTATGCGTTAGCAAGTACTGCAGCTTGCGCGGGGCTAAGATGCCCGGAGGCGGAGAACACACGTCCATCAAAAGTACTTACAGCGCTGCCTAGATCAAAGGAAGCTGGCATTGATACTCCGGGGTTAATGTACCCTAGGAGATCCTTGGCAGGCAAGTTACGGAACTCCCCATCAACTGCATTCCTAGCCTGCTCCTGTGCTAACTTAACGGAGGCTGCACCGTCCTTACTTCCCTTCCAGCTAGAGAAGTCCAACGGTCTTCCTTGAGTAACTCCTGTCTTGTACTTATCATACTCCTGCACTAGAAGTTGATCCGTTACTTGACGTTGCCTGTCTGCGTAGATACCATTTCCGAAATCCTTCAGAGCTGGAATAAATTTACCCAAGGACTGAGCTTCAGGAACAGTTAGTCCGTTGAGTATTCCCCGCACACCGCCATCTTTGGCAAAAATCATAGAACGACTGAAAGTTTGCATTTCCTCTGGCCCCATCTTACCGATGTACCCTAGAGCCGCTGCCCTACTCTGTTCCGTAAGAGGTTGATTACCATTAAGTACAAGCCAGTGACGAACCATAGCATCTTGCGTATTCAGCTCTCGTTGCTGTAACTTAGCTTGACGTGCCGCTTCCGCACGACGTTGCTCAAAATCCTGTGCAGAGAACACACTGAGCTTTGCTGCATACAGACGACTAACGCCAGAGCGAATAGCATCTGTACGCTCTGTAAAGATAGCCTGCTCTTGGGCAGTACGTTGCATATCAAGTGTCAATTTCTGCTGGCTGAGTTGCCGCTCTAGGCCACCACTCATAGCGTCTCTGGAGATAGTTTGCTGCATCTGTTGTGCAGTTACATCTCCGGCAACCTTGGCTGTATCGAAGTACGCAGATGCCTCAGTAGCCGCGTTAAGTGCAGTAGCTGCAACATTATCACGTTTCCAGAGGAGTGCAAACTTCTTGATAGGATTCCATGTTTGGTTCTGCTCTTCTGCCAACCTAGCCACCTCCTTCTTGGCTTCAGCAGCACGCAACGTAGCTTCTAGCCCTGCATTGATATTATCAGAAATAAGAGTGTCAGTCTTCTGGAAAAGATCGCTAAGCGAGGAACCTACTGCCCGCTTAGCCTCTAGTTGCTGCGCATCCAGTAACTTCTGCTGCTCAATGTATGATGCCTCCGTTCCAGCCGCAGCAGTAGCTTGGGCTATCGTAGCCTTCTCAATATTAGCTACTGCTTCGAGATTTGCGGCGGCCGCTGCGGTTGGTGTATTAGAGGTGATAATACCTTTCACCGCCGCATCAGTTTTCGGGGCAGAATATCCAGCTTCCGGAAACAAATCACTGAGGTTATTCATCACACGCCTCCATTATTTTACTGCGGCTGCAGAGGAGAAGATAGTACCACTAAGTCCGCCGCCGAATTGTGTGCCACTACTTGTGCCACTACTTCTTCCGGTAGTAGTACTGACAGCATTCTGCTCAAGGGACAGCGCTTGCAGTAATCCGCTGAGTGTGAGTTGCTGGTCCTGCTGCTTAAGGCCAGCGTACTTAAGTACGTTATCTAATACAGCTTGGGATGCGTTGGCGGTAGCTGCCCCAAATGCTTCATTTGCCAAGTTCTGCCCAGCAGTAGCATTATAGACACCGGCATCCGTCATTAGGTTTGCAATCTGCGGAAGCGCCTGCTGCTTGTATTTATTGAAGATATTCGCGACAACTCCAGTTGCATCTGCCAGTGCGTTGTCCCGGGAGAACTCTGCACCTGCAGTTGGCACTTGCTTCTGTAGAGACGCAGTAAGTTCATCAAGAATCTTCTTACTGGCTGCGTCCATCTTAGTAGTCGTAGAAGTGGAGGACTCAGATGCCCTGCTGCTACTTTTTCCGAAACTTAGGCTAAAGGCCATGATATTTCTCCTGATATGTGGAGTAGGATGCAGTGTCTTATAATACTGCAATAGACGAGCCAGTATTGCACGGAACTCCATCTCCGTGCAATAGGTTAACGGTGAGGTGTGTTATCTGTGCTGCGGGGCTGCAATAATTCGTAGAAGGAAATCCTTGCCCTCCATTTCATTAGTAAGTCTGTCCACAGCAATGCGACTTGCTGCGACGCCTCCAAGAATCTTTGCAACTCCGGGGGCTATACACCCCTGAAGCTCCGTCGCATAATTTGCGGAGTGGATGCGAATACCACTTCTATTGGGAACATCCCGCACTAGGTACAGCATTTTCTTGAAACGGTTACTCATCGTCATTGTGCATATGTAATCTCCGGGAGGAATGCAGCTAACGTTATTAGCGTTATTCAGCCAAGGACGTTCCACCGTTTGGTAAACTATTCCGCTAGGCATAGCGAGAGTGCCAAAAGTAGATGTGCCGTCGTCATCATTGCGAGTTAATACACATATCTTCATACTTACCTCCTATTCCATGTCCACAACTTATGAACTATCATAAGTAGTGTGTAAACGATTGTGACAAGAACAAGCCACTCGTTAAGAGCATGTCCGCTAACTGTCCACGTGGTGGCCGCCACGGGAGGTGAAACTTTAGCTACATCCATTGCTACCTCCCCAAAGGTGTTATGGTGATGTGCGAGTTGGCTCATTACTGCTCCTCCCCGCAATTTATTTTACATACCGCCTCACGAGTCTCTGCCGAATCCTCGGGAACGAATAACTTAATAATGCCACAGACAGCAGCAGCGGCACCAAGAGGGGCAGCGTACGCCGGTAGAAGCACGGCCATGCTACCGAACTGGATAGCTAGTGCACTCCAAGTGCTTTGGCGAGCTAGGCGTTTCTTGATATTGGTAATCATAAAGTTCTCCATGTCACGTCCATGTGAACTTATGCTGTTGTTTGAAAGTTACGTTGCAGGAGGCTGAGTATCGCCAGCCGCTGCCTGTTCCTCCGGAACTTCGTATTCACTGACCTTTTCAGCGCCGAAGCACTTGCCATTTTCGGCCTGCAGGGCAGCGAGGTACTCGCCAGCCTCCGCAGGATCAATAGCATCAAACTGCATTTGCTCGCCCTGCTCATTCAAAGCCGGAACGAACTCGCCTTCGTGCTCCACCA
>ERZ724522.511-NODE-511-length-24821-cov-5.124404_pt1 | contig 24821 bp, 25 predicted proteins | sample MGYA00376055_ERZ724522 | MGnify/ENA primary metagenome ERZ724522 (study PRJEB28724, sample SAMN07190884) | wastewater metagenome | isolation source: effluent of sewage treatment plant in Hong Hong | place: Hong Kong | collected 2016-03-17 ...
CTGCCGAAGAAATGTTCCAAGGCGCAAAGGCCGCAAACCTGACCCCGCCTCAGTTCATCAACACGAAGTTCGCTGATGCCGATCTGAAGATTGGTCCGGCCTTCAAGCAGATGCAAGCCTCTATCGGTATCGCTCACGGTCACCGTGAAGACAATCCGTTCGGTCTGCGTGAAGCTTCTCTGGCTTCGCTGTTCGATGGTAATAGCGGCTTCTCTGCTGCTGCCAACCCCTCGCAGGCTACTAGCCCGTTTGGTTCTGCCTCTCGTGCTTTCACCGTCATCTCCATTATCGACGCAATCGAAAATGCTGTGATGAAGGATCGCACTACCGACATTACCACGTTCTACAGCTTGGTTGGTCCCCGTCTGTCTCTGACCTCGGAACACTTCGAGCAACCTCTGATCGACTACACGACCGACAATGGCCCCCAAGGTGCTAAGGCCGTTCGTGCAGTGCAAGGTGCTAACCCTCCGCGCATGGCTTTCTTCACGACTTCTGATAAGGTTCGCCGTATCGGTTCGTGGACTATGGGCATGGAGTTTACCGACCAAGCTCTGCGGGCTACCACCTTGGATTTCGTGTCCATGACGATGGGCCGTTACCTGCAAGTTGAACGTGATGAGCGCGCCTACCGCTACATCTCTGATCTGTTCAACGGCAACAACGACCTGATCACTACTGCTGTGTCGGCTGTGACTTCCAACTCGTTGGATACCAATGCCACTGGTGGTGTGCTGACCCATAAGGCTTGGCTGAAGTTCCTGGCTCGTAACCGTAAGTATCGCAAGATCACTCATGTGATCTGTGATCTGGATACCTACCTGAAGATCGAAGGTCGTACTGGTCGCCCTGGCTCTAACGCCTATGACCCGCGTCTGGCCGTGATTGACCCCCAAGTTCAGCAAATGAACATCGGCTTCGGCAACGATGTGAAGTTCTTCTTGGTGGATGATGCCTCTGCTGGTGGTCCGGTTCCTGCTAATACGGTGTACGCCGTGGATGCAAGCTCTGCTATCACCTTGGTGAGCAACAGTGCTGCTGCCTACTCGGCTGTGGAATCCTACGCTATGAAGCGTACCACTGCCCTGCGTACTGACTGGTCTGAGGATGTGATGCGTACCTACGGTGACAGCGACCTCAAGCCCTTCGATGTGCTGACCATCAGCTAATAAGGAAACCTAGGGGGCTAATAACCCCCTAGCTCTAACTGATGCAACAACTCATTGTAGACGCAGACGGTATCTGGTTCGTTAACAAGGGCTCGTTCCCTTTCATTGATCCCACCACTGGCACACGTTTTGAGCCTGCGGTTCAAGTGAAGATCAAAGAAAACGACTGGATCAAGGGTCAACCTGTCCTTGAAAAGGTGCCCCAGGAAGCTCCTGCACCTACCAAGGCCACCAAGTAGGCCGCGCCAAATCGACAAAGGGCTGCATTGCAGCCCTTTTTCTTTGCCCAAATCTAAGACATTCAGAGACTTGGCAGGGCTGCATCACCTTGGACCCTTACACTCAGGGATCACCACCTTGAGATAGAACATGCTACTCACTGATTACACTACCGTAGATGAAGTTCGCGCTACTCTTGGCGTGTCTTCTACCGAGATAACGGATGCTATTCTGCTCCAAACTCGTTGGACCTTCCAGGCCTCTCTTGCCTTGGAGGATATCAATGCAAATATGCCGGATATGTATACCACTGTCGCGGCTATGCCTGCCAACACTCGGACTAAAGAGCAGCAACGGTATTACGACCTTGTACGCATCTTCATGTGCTACTCCATCTGCCAAGAGCTGGTCGCTGCACTGCCGATGTTCTCAGTGCAGACTCTCACAGATGGTAAGGCTTCGTTTACTCGGTTCGCTGCTGCTTATGCCGAAACTATTGCCGCCAACATGGGTATGTTTAATAGCCTACGTTATCGTGTGGGAGCTGCTTATGTCGCACTGGTGCCAGGAGCTATCGTGAGTACCTCTGTTACCCAGACCTTTACTGTGGCTTCTAATATCGGTGTTGATCCTGTTACAGGTTAATTATGCCTAGTATCTTTGACGTTGCAAAGCATTTTGACGATACCTCTGTGGTAGATGCTTACACGCTTGCTCCACTTTGGAAGGCGCAATTTGCGTCTTTTATGGAAGCTGCACCCGATGGTACGACTGCACAGCGGCGTACCATGTCCTTGGCCCCTGGTCTGAATATCCCTGCGCGTCAGGTTATCATGCTTCAAGATGGGGCATGGATAGTGGGCAATGGTAACATTGATACCTTCTATGATCAGGCTATTCGGCAATCCTACTGGATAAAGAAGGCCACAGAACTCTTTACGATCTGTACTCCAGCGCAAGCTGCCTTGGATACCAGTACGGTTACAGCCTACGGGCATCGTGCTTACTTGAAGGATACGGTTAACGTATCTACTGATGCTGAGTACGATCCGTTCTGGGAGATTTTCTTTTCTCGTGCAGAAACTGTGCTTCCCGGCTACTTCCTGAAGTCCGGTACGGCCTACTATCGTGTTCGGAGCGCCAAAGTGGCTGCGGAGGGCATGATTAACGCCGGTAGCGACTCTTTGGACGATGGGGCTAGGGTAGCTGTGGCTATCACCCAAAATAGCGCCTATGACCCGGTTACGGACTCCTACGCGGCTGGCACTACCAATACTTACGGTCTGCTATTCGATAGGTATAAGGACTATGAGTTCCGTACTGAAGCAGATCGCACCAATATGGCAGGTGATATGACTTTAGTGGTGGCCGTCTCTGTAGCCGTTAACGCTATTGTGACTGTAGGTTCTCAGCGTTGGAAGGTACTGACCTGCACTCCAGAACTTGACGGATACGCCTTGCATATTCGGAGAGACTGATGGCTGCTGGTATTACAGGGCTAGAGGGGTTTAAGAAGCAAATCGACTCTTTGAAGAAAGAGCTACGGGGTAAGGTCGCAGTCAAGTATCGCTTGTTTGTTACCAATATGCTCTACGACCTTGCTGTAAATACGCCTCAATGGTCAGGTGATACAGCCGCTTCATGGGAAGTGGTAGTGGGTAAAGGTGGAGAAGCTGGTGAAGGCTCTTCACCTTTTAAGGTTACACCTTGGTCTGACTTGCGAGGCTCAGAGAAACGAATGGGAGATATGGAGGCTGTGCAGTTTGCTTTACAACGCAATGCAGCCAACATAGAGGCCATACGCTATAACAGTTATGTATCTATTGTTAACAATAATCCGACAATGGATTTATTGATGAGCGGACAGGTCCATTTACGTCCAGAGAATCAAGGTGGAGGCTCTGGTCGTCCAAGCTTCGTAATGCCTGCTGTGTTGTCGTTTGTGCAAGACAAGTACACTCGTCAGCACGTTAACCTGAAACTTATATCATGAGCTTTGAAACTACACGACAATCTGTTGTCTCTGCTGTTGAGAGCGTAAAGGCCGGAGCCCCTGGCGGTGCCCCTGTCATTGAGTACGATAACCGAATCATCGTAGACACACAGACTCAATCTGCACCTTTCATGTGTGTAGAGTTGATCTACATGGATGGTGAACAGGCTGATCTAGCAGCTAAACCTATTCACCGTACCTCTGGTGTGTTAAGAGTATCTGCGGCTGCTAAAGATGGAGATGGATCAGCTAAAGCAAACGCACTTCTTGACTATTTCTGCCCCTTGCTGCAAGGGAAACAATTTGGAGCTGTTCGCACCAAATATGCTAAACCCATAGCCCCTAGGCCACATCTTGGCTGGGTTTACTTCACAGTTCTAATACCTTTTTGGGTTGATACACAAACTTCGTGACAAGTTCGTGCAGGTATTAACACACTTATCAGACCCTTGAGTTATTATCCGGTCAACTTTACAGTTCCTCATCCTTAACTCTGGAGAAACAACATGCCTTTCGCCTCTAGTTCCGTTGAACAGTTGCGCTACATTCCCGAAGTGACTTTCGGTGTAACGCCCAATACCGGCAATTGCCGTAACCTCAAGATGACAGGTGAAACCCTGGATTACCAAATCTCCAAGGACGCCTCCAAGGAAATCAACGCTACTCGCTCTGTGAGTTCCGTGATCCCCTTGACTGCCAATGCCTCTGGTGCCGTGAATGGTGAACTGCAATATCAGGAATATGATATTCTGATGGCTGCTGCCCTGCAAAATGCCTGGACCGTGTTTGGTACCAATGGTGTCTCTGGTGTCGCTTTCAGCTCTACTGCTGGTGGACTGGCTGCTACCTCCATCACCGCCTCTGCTGCTCCTACTGGTGCTGATGCCTTCACCAACCTGCAGAAGGGCCAATGGTTCCGTCTGACTGCCCCTGGTGATGCCAACAATGACGGTAAGATTGTGCGTGTCAGTACCACTACTGCACCCACTACCACTGTCATCACCTTGGATGCCAACACTCCGTTGACTCTGAACGCTGGTACTGTGGCTAACTGCAAGATCGCTACTAGCCGTCTGACTAACGGTACTACTCAGACCAGCTTCTCTCTGGAGCGTGGTAATGCCGATATCAGCACCTATATGTGCTATGCCGGTATGGTGCCGAACAAGATGAGCATTAACGAAGCTTCTGCCTCGTTCACTACCATCAGCTTCGACTTCATGGGTAAGGCTGCTACCAATAGTGCCACTACCCTGCTGCCCGGTACTCCTGTGGCCTCGTATACCTTTGACAGCCACAGCGGCGTGTCTGGTGTCACTTGCCAACTGTGGGAAGGTGGCGCACCTATCACCGGCACTTTTGTCAAGTCCATCTCTCTGGATTACGACAACTCCTGCCGTTCTCAGGAAGCCCTCTGCACCTTGGGCGCTATCGGTATCGGTAACGGTACGATCAACTGCTCTGGCAAGTTGAGCGTCTACTTTGCCAATGCAGCCCTGTTCACTAAGTTCAAGGCTAATACCAACTCTAGCATCATCTTCTCCAGCGTCGATGGTTCTGGTAATGGCTACATCTTCACCCTGCCGGTGGTGAACATCAAGTCTTGGAAGACCAACAGCTCTGCCAAGGACCAAGACATGATGGTGGACATTGAGTTTGTGGCTCTGCGTGACGCATCCAATGCTGTGCCTGCCCTGCAGCAAGTGATCTTCGTTGATCGTGTTGGAACTGCCACGAGTTAATACCTAGGCCGAGAGGCCTATGTACCTCATCTCCTGTGTTGGTTGGTGAGTGGGATTACCCGGTGGAGGAAACTTCACCGGGTTTTCTTTTAATAATTTGTGCTATATTGGCATCCTCACTAACCACTTGAAAGTTCACCATGACTGATGCATCCACTGCTACCGCTGTCGAAACCTCCGACGATCTGGACTTGTTTGACGCCTTCGCTACCGATACCAAGGCCGAGCAAGAAGGTATCTGGACTCCGATCCCCGGCGCCGGTAAGCGCAAATTCAAGGTCGCTCGTGTAGGTAGCGTGGCCTATGGCAAGCTGCTGCAGCGCCTGTATAAGGCTAATCGTGCAGTCCTTGACTCTGACACGCCTGCTGCCAAAACCAAGTCTGACGCCATCATGGCCGAAGTCTATGCCAGCACTGTGCTGTTGGGCTGGGAAGGCAACATCATGTTCAAGGGTGTGGCTACACCCTATAGCAAGGAAGCTGCTATGGCTCTCCTGATGCTGCCTGAGTTCCGTATCAAGGTCCAGGCTGTGGCAGAGGACTACAACACCTTCTTGGCTAAGAAGGAAGAAGAAGACGCAAAAAACTAAATGAGGTGATGGCCTGGAGAGTGAAGTGGGGTCCAGAAGTCCCCACTTTACTTGAGATACAGAGAAGTACCGGGACCACACCTATAGCTTTAAGAGATAGGCCGATTCTTTCAGAACGCTGGGCATTTACTGATGAGGTGTTTACTGAACTAACAGGCAGTAGAAACTATACAGCAGGTGGGCCAGCTAACATACCCTTTAACCAGTTCTATCTATGGGCCAAGGCTCACAGATTTACGTTGACAGAGTTGACCGAAGTCTGGAAAGACCTAAGAGAATTTGACAACGCTTGGCTAGAGGCTCTGAACAAGAAGCGGGAACTTGACAAAGCCAATCAAAAGGGATCGCAATAGCGGTCCCTTTTTCATTGTGGCAGTCTAAAATAGCGCAAAGCAAATAGGTGAACCATGTCCAATGACGCCCAATTTAATGTAAAAGTAGACTTTCAAGACGTTGTAGCCCTTGAACATAAGCTGACGGGCTTGGTTGAGAAACTGGCCCTAGCTGATGAGAATGTTAAAACCCTGGGTAAAGACCTAGGAGAAGCTGCTCGTCAAAAGCCTATTAAATTTACGTCAGAGGACGAGGGACGTAAGATAAAGGTTATCGCTGATAGCCTCACTATCCTGAGACAGTCTCTGAAGGATATCACTTCTGTAGCCACTGTCATAGATTCTGGTAAGGTTGCTGAAGGCACATTACCTATTCTGAACCTTGTTCGTAATACTCGTACAAGGGCTCAAGTAGAGTATGAGGTGATCAAATCCCTTCGTACTCAGACTGAACAGGAGCTATTGAATTTCAAGCAACGAGGTGCTAGCTTAGCCGGGGAGGATTTGGCTTACCTCAAGCAAATGAAAGCCAATAGAGAGGCGGCCGCTAAAGAAGCCACTGCTAGTCTCAAGAAGTTCACGCAGGACATGGCCGCTAACGGCGATGTTATGAAATCTATGTGGCAGAAATCTGTCACGGACCAAGAGATGGCAATGACTGCAAATGCTAACGCTATGAAGCGTGGTTTTGCCGAAGTTACAGCCGTAAAAGAGGCAGCGGCTGCTAAGGACGCTCAGATCAATGCTGCATGGGCGGCACATGAAGCCCTGTCCGCTTCTCAGCGTTCTAAGGTTACAGGCGCTGCCTTTAATGCCGCTGATCAAGAAGCTACTCTAGCCAAAAAGCGTCAAATTGACGCTATGTGGAAAGAGGCAGACGCTAGTAAGCTTGCTCATGATACTGCCATGGTACAGGCTGAACGTGCATTGATGGAGGCTCACGAACGTGATGTGACCTCCAATATGAATAGCCTTAAGCTTAAGGCTGAGCAAGCTCGTGCAGCAGAAGCTGCTATTGCCAAGTCTCGTGCGGCTTCTCTAGCTCTGGCTCAAGCGCCTACATACGGTAAGCTTGGCGGTTATGAGGTATCTGGACCCTATAGCCTTATCAGTCAACCTACTGTAAGTTCTCTAGCTGCTTCTCGCACGCCTAATATGAAGGATGTGCTTAACGGTATAGCGCCTGCTGCTAGCCAAGCTGAAAAAGCCCTAGCCGGAGTCAGCTCAGGTATTAACCGATTCACCTTGAATGCTAATGATGCACATTCGGCTGCTCGTGGTTTGGCCGCAGGTTTTGGTGGATTGTTCCTCACCTGGGGAGCAATGGTTCCGTTGCTTGCAGGTTCTGCTCTGTCTTATGGGTTCTCTTCCGTCCTAAAGGGTGGTGCAGAGTTCCAGCACCAACTCATGTCGATTCAGGCTCTCTCTGAGGAAAGCACAGCAGGGGTCAATGCACTTGGCAATGAGGCACTTAAACTTGGTCGTGTAGGCCCATATGGTCCCTTGGAAATCGCCAAGGCCATGAAAACCTTGTCTTTGGCAGGTTTGGATGCCTCTAAGGTTCTGGAGGCCATTCCTACAGTTAAAATCTTTGCATTGGCAGGTGATACCTCTATTGAGAGGGCTTCTGAGGTGCTCACTACTGTGGGTACAGCTTACGGTATTAGCGCCAATAACTATTTGTATGTTAGTGACGTAATCTCTAAAGCTGCTGCTATTTCTCGATCCAGTATTGAGGGTATGTCTGAGTCCTTTAAGACAGCCTCCTCTATTAGCGCACAGTACGGTGTATCCCTTGAAAATACCGCTAAGGGCTTGGCACTACTTGCTAACGTAGGTGTGGATCGTTCTTCTGCAGGTACAGCACTGCGTAACTTCTATGCTGACTTGGCTGGACGTTCCAAGCAGGTTGAGAAAACCCTGAAAGATATAGGCCTTCAGACCTTAGATGCTCAGGGGCATGTGCGAGAGTTCTCTGAGGTGATGCTTGATCTATTAAAGATCACAGAGAAGTATACCGGGCCTGATCAATCTAAGATTATTGATAAGATTTTCGGTGAACGAGGCGGTAAAGAGGCCAATGCTGTATTGACAGCTATGAAGGTTAAGATCGAAGAGGCAGGTGTCTCTGTAGATCAGTTCCGTACACAGTGGCAGCGTATGAATGAAGAGATGGCCAACTCTGCAGGCTTCTCTACTATCGCTGCCCTTACAGTGCAACTTACGCCCTTGAATCAGGCTAAGTCTGTTATGGCGTCTTTGCAGACAGCCCTGACTGAAGCCTTTACAACTATCGAACCTCAGTTCTTGCATCTTACTACGATGCTTCAGAACCTATTCAGTTCTGAGGCTTTCAGGGCTGGTTTGTCTAGTGTGGCTTCTACACTGATGAGTGTGACTGAGTTCGCTGTTGAGCATGGTCGAGCCATACTCAATGTAGTTATTGCTTATCAGGCTCTTCGCGGTGTAATGACCATTGCTACAGACCTGACCGCTGTAGCCGTAGCCCTGAAAGGTGTGGAGACAGCCGCTGCAGGTGCTTCTGTAGCCGCAGGTCTGCTAAATAAGGTTGTAAGCTATGGTAATCCTATCATGGCTGCACTTAGCGCTATCCTAACTGTAGGTGCAGCAGCGTGGGCTCTGTGGAAGCTCAACTTTACAGATGCTAAGAAAGAGCAAGACAGTTATGCAGGAGCTTCTAATACTGCATTGCTTGAGTCTCTGAAGACAGAGGCTGAGCGACTAGAGAATGTTAATGCAGCTAGAGAGAAGGGTATCACCCTTCAGCAGCAGGAGGCAGCTATCCGCTTGGCTTCCTTTAGAAATAAGCCTGCTGAACTGGTACAGGCCGAGAAAGACCTGCTTACTGCTAAATCTGGCGGTAAGTTCATGGGTGGGGATGCCGTATCTGGCTATCTCAATGCCACTGAGACCTCTACTAAGAATACTGCAGCCATTGTGGAGGCTCAGACTCGTGTAAATAAGCTGTACCGTGAGTGGGATAAACAGCAAGATGAGGCTGACAATTACCTCAAACGTATAAATGCTGCCTCTAAGGTTGCTCAAGATGCCGCTATCAAGCAGCAGGAAGAAGCTCGTAAACGTATTTTAGGCAGTATGCGTCTTCCTGGCACTCCTGATTACTCTACAGGTCGTATCGAAGGCCAGATGAGCCGTGAGGAGCTAAGCTCCATCAATAAGGGACTTGCGGATCAAGAGAAGTACCTTAAGGACGCTTACGACAATCAGCTAGCTATGTTGGAAAACCTGCATAAGAATAAGCTGATTAGTGAAGGCACCTACCAAGGTAACCTCATAAATCTTACTGCTAAGTATGAACTAGATGCTCAGGCCGCTAGAGATAAAGCTCTGGCTAATGAGGCTGCTGAGTATATCCGTCGTCGTGAAGAAATCGAGAAGACGACCTATAAGAATCCTAAGCAGAAAGATGCAGAGTTGCAGAAGCTGCAGGACGCCAATACTGCTTTTGTTAAAAAGTATCTTACTGATACGGCTGCTATGGAAGGTGCAGCCAATCGTCGTATGACGATTGCTATGCAGAATGCAGAAGGCGCTCTGCAAAAGGTACGACTCGATGAGAAGAAGTTCTGGGCAGAGGATACGGCTGAAATTGAGGCCAGTGCTCAAAAGATCACATGGGCCATCTCTAAGCAAGATGAGGCTATGCAGAACGCTGCGGTCAGTGCAGATCGTAAGTATGGTAAGCATCTTGCCGATCTAGCCCTGAAGATGGAGGAAGCCTCTAAGGCTTACGAGGATATCTCCGAGGCTATTCGCCGTAGCAGTCAAGATGGTGGAATCGTAAGCCGTTCTCAGCTTGAGTCCTTGGATAATGCTTTGACTGTGCTCAATGGCATGAAGGATGCACTAGCTCAAGCTAAGGTAAATGCCTCTGCTGGTAAAGCCATCATGGTACAGCAGGCAGGTGCTCAGGAGCAGTTGAGGGAATATTATGACATGGCTGGTCGTATTACCGATGCCATTGTCAATGGGTCTACCGAGGGTATGGGTGCTGTGGCTAAGAACCTGCGTAAGGTGATTGAGCAGGAGTTCGTACGCCAATGGATTACTATACCAATTCGGGCTGTGATTGGCGATATCATGGGCCTAGACAAGCTCTCTGCAGCAAGCGGTGGTGTAGGAGGAGCTACTGGCGGCTCCGCTGGCAGTGCCCTAGGCATCATTGATAGCGCCGGAAAGTGGTCTAAGACCATGAGTACGATAGGTAACCTAGCCGATTCCTGGAATGGGGCAGGACTCGCTAGTTTGGTATCCAGTCAAACAGGCTTTAACCTTGGGCTATCTACGGCTGCTACTGACGCCTATGGCCTTAATGTAGCTGGAGGCTTTACACCTACAGCTACAGGTTCTGTACTATCTAACTTGCCTATCGGCGGCATCATGACGGCCTACAACCGGGGAGGTATCGGCGGTTTCGCGTCCGGTGTAGGCTCTACAGCCCTTGCTGGAGGCGTTTCCGGCATGATGGGCAGTGCAGGGTTCATGGGAGGTGCCACGGGCGCTCTGAGCGCCATTCCGGGCTGGGGATGGGCTGCTTTGGCCGTTGCCGCCATCCTTGGAATGGGCAAAGGTGAGTATGTGAAGTCTTGGGGCGAGTCTTCGACCTCTTTCGATAAGAACGGTAAGGTAACAGACACCGTACACCGCTTCGGGGATGTGGACAACACTACTGCCGATAACATTGTCAAGGGCTTCAACGCTACCTATATCTCTACGATGCGCGGCCTTGGTATCTCTACGGCTGCTACCACTTTCTCCTACGGAGCTAACAACTCCGATGGCGGTAAGTTCCGCACTGGTGCATCCGTAAATGGCAAGCAGGTTTACGATAGTGGCGAAATCAAGGCAGATGATGCCTCGATGAAACTAGCTGCTTCTCGTGCGGTCTTGGCTGCAGTGAGCGAAAGCGATTTGCCGAAGTACCTAACTGGTATGTTCGACAACGTAGACTTCAATACTGTGACCCAAGAGGCTGCAGATGGTCTAATGTCTATCGCTAAGGGTGCCAAGTCTATTCACGAGCTTGCTGTGAATATGCCCTTGAATAACCTGACAAACGCTAGCTTCGGCACTATCAAGTCCTTGGCTGAATTGTCTGGTGGTATTGAGAACCTGCAAAACAATGTAGCTACCTACTACAAGAACTTCTACGACTCTACAGGGCTTGGTAACATTGGTCTTAACTCTCTGAAAGAGCAGTTTGAGACTATCGGTGTCGGTACACTGCCGACTACTCGTGAAGAGTTCAAGAAGCTTGTAGAAGCTCAAGACCTTAGCACTGAAGCTGGTCGTGCCCATGCCGCTTCTCTGTACGCCTTGGCTGGTGCTTACGCTGATTTGGTTCCCAACATTGCTAGCATGAACACCATGCTTGGCACTGTGGGCGGGGCTATGTTCTCCTTGGATGCTGCTGGTCAGGCTGCTGCTAACGGCTTGGCCGCTGCTGCTGGTGGACTGGCTAATCTGCAGTCCTTGGTTGGTTCGTTCCAATCTGGATACTTTACACAGGCTGAACAACGTCAGATGACGGTAGCATCTGTTACCTCTGACCTTAATGCTGCTGGCTTTAACTTCACTGCAGAGCAGGTTGGTGCTGCTTCTCGTGCAGATATCCGTGCTGCAGTTGTAGCAGCAAGCCAGAATGTTGCTACACCTGAAGGTCAGAAGCAATATGTTGCTGCTCTGAAGGCTGCTCAACAACTTGACCAATCTCTACCTAAGCTGGAACAAGCTGTGCAAGCTGCAGCCGGTGGCGGCGGCGGCGGTGGTGGAGCTGTTAACAGCATCAAAGATGCCTGGAAATCTATTGTTGATGCTCTGTGGGGTGAAGTCTCCCGCATCAAGGGTCTTATAGAAGAGACAGGACCGGACGCTTACGCTGCGGCCCAAGCCCGCTTTGCTATCCAGACTGCCGCCGCTCGTGCAGGGGATCAGGATGCAGCTAAGGCCCTGCCTGCAACTAGCCAAGCACTGTTGAAGCTGGCAGAGACTTATACTAAGACCTTGGTTGAGTTTAAGTTGATGCAGGGCTCGGTTATGACTAGCCTGACTGATACCGCGACTCAGCTCTCTACCCAATACGGTCTGGATATTCCTAAGTTCGATGTTGGTACAAATATCGTTCCTAGAGATATGATCGCTATGGTCCATGCAGGAGAGGCTATCGTTCCGAGAGCTTACAATCCTGCCCTTGGCAGCGCCACTGTGGTATCCTCTGACAATTCTGAGGAAATTGCCTTGCTGCGCGAGGAACTACGCCAAATGCGTCTTACCCTTGCATCTATTAACTCTAACACGGACCTCACTGCTCGTCGTATTGATAACGTGACACAGAAGGGTAAGGCCATGTTGACGGAGACACTTACATGAGGGTAGTACCTAACGAGAAGATTACTGACACTAGCCTGTCGCGGTCTACGACCGCGACCTATGTCAATGTATCAGGTGTATTGAGTACAGCAACTATCAATACGCCGCGAATTAACTATGACCCCGTTACTCATGGACCTCTGGGTATACTGATTGAGCCAGCCGCAACTAACTCAAACACCTACTCTGAGGACTTGAGTAATGCTGCTTACACATTGACAGCCTGTACGGCCTCTGTCAATCTGGTTGCAGCACCTGATGGTAATACCACTGCTGATAAATTGGTAGAAGGTTCTACCAATACCGAGCACTACTTTGTACGTGCTTCAGCTTATACTATCACTGCTAATACCATCAACTGCTACAGCTTCTTCGTCAAGGCCCTAACACGCACTAAGCTGCGTGTTCGGATGCTTGATAACGCTACAGGTCTTAACTATGTTTACTACGACTTTGACCTCAGTGCAGTTAGTATTTCTGGCGTCACTGTGGGTGGGGCGGCTACTAGCTATAACTCCGGTATTGTCAACTACGGCGGTGGCTGGTATCGTATCTATGTGTCGGCACTTCTGGACACGTACAGCACAGCGGCGAATATCCGCGTAAGCCTAATGAATGGGGCAGCTACAACCTATACTGGTGATGGTAGTTCTGGTCTGTATATTTGGGGGCAGCAGTTTGAACTGGCTCAATCTCCTTCTAGCTATATCGCCACTACTTCTGCTAGTGTCACTAGGGCTGCTGATGTACTGTCTGGTGGATGCTTTGGTTCAAGCACTATCCCTGAGCCGGATACCGGAGAAACTGCTTGGGTTAGCGGTAATACCTATGCTATCGGTGATGTACGGATACTCACTACCACTCACCGTAAGTACACTCGCTTAACTGCTGGTGCAGGTACAGTTGCTCCTAACCTAGATGCAACAAATTGGGTAGACTCTGGCCCTACTAACCGTTGGGCCATGTTCGACTTGAATCGTAACATTCCTAGCACTGGTACAGGGCCTGTAGTTATTACGTTTGCCCCAGGCAAACGAGTAGACTCTTTAGCCCTTGTAGGTTTAGTGGCTACATCTGTACGTATACAGGTTATTACTGCTGCGGGAACTGTATATGACACTACGATAAACACTCTAGATCGCAACACCTACGATTGGCTTTCTTACCTGTTAGGGGGGTTTCGCTATAAGCCAACTGTAATTCGATTTGACATACCTCCGGTAACTAATGCTACTATCGTAGTAACTCTCAGCGGCAGTACAGTCAAGTGTGCTGGGCTTATTTGCGGGGCATCTGTCTACCTTGGGGTAGCTCAGTATCAAGCTGTGAATAACGCTGTCAACTATTCAAAAATTGACAGGGACGCTTATGGCAATGTTACACTCACGCAGCGTAGGACTGTGCCAAAGGTAGATGTGAAGCTAGAATGCGCCAAGAACACAGTCGATGCTCTGCGACAGGTCCGTTCAGACCTCAATGCAGTCGTGGCTATGTGGTCAGGTTTAGATGATAAAACTGATGACGGATACTTTGAGTCCTTACTTATAGTAGGTATATACAGAGAATTTTCTATTAGCTTGGACTACCCTGACTTTGCAATGACTACTTTACAGATTGAGGAAGTATAACTATGGCTACTTCTGCTATAACTCCCCCCAGCGCAGGTTCGACTTTACCCACGCCCCCTTCTACGTCTGATCCTGCAAATTTTGATGCTAGGGCTGATGCTTTCTTTTCAGCATTGCCAGGGCTGCAGACTTCAGAAAATTTGTTGAAAGACAATGTCTATGCTAATGCTGTAGTAGCTTACCAAAATGCCCTACAAACTGCTACAGATTCAGCAGCAGCGCAAACTGCGGCAACAACTGCCCAGACCTACGCAGGGGCAACCGCCTGGGTTTCTGGTACTACTTACACAATCGGTAACGTGCGCTGGAGCCCTGGTAATGGGCGGATTTACCGACGTATTACCAATGGGGCAGGTACAACCGACCCTTACAACGATCCTACCAATTGGAGTCTGGTTCCCACATCAGTCCCAATTACTCGTCTTACTTCTGCTCTTGTTACGCAGGCTTCCTCTGGAATGTTCTACGAATTTGCGAATAGCACAACTCAGGGGGCTGCTACTAATCTATTGCTTTATTCTTCTGCCTTTAACAATGCGGCATGGATCAAAGACAGTGCTACGGTTAGCGCGGATTTTACTATGTCTCCAAGTGGGGACGTGAATGCCGATAAATTGATAGAAGTTGCAGAAACTACTAGGCATTACTCCAGTCAGATAGTAACTATTGCAGCTAACCAAGCCTTTACATTCTCTATCTACGCAAAAGCTGCTGGCCGCAGTGCAGTGTCGCTTAGGGTTGATAAAGATTCGGCAGGAAATGATTACATTGGCGCTAAGTTTGATTTGACCACAGGGTCCACCTCTAATGTAACAAATTACGGAACAGCCTCTGGCGCAAGCGCCACATCCACCTATGTGGGTAACGGATGGTGGTTGTGTGCCCTATCTGGCACTCCGGCAAGTACTGCTGGAACAGCCGTCCGATGCTATATTGGCATCATCGATTTTAGTGCCTCTAATGTTGGCGATGGAACTTCTGGTATCTACGTGTCGCATGCCCAGCTTGAAACTGGAACTACGGCAAGTTCTAGAATCAATACCTCGGGAACTTCTGCTACTCGTGCTTCTGGTGTAGTCTACCCCCAACGTCTAGTCCTACCCGCAAGCCCTGTAAACGATATGATTGTTCAGGCTATGGTAGCTAACGGGGTTGACACTAATATTGTAGACCCTAATGGGGCTACTATCATGGGCACCAATGGCCCTATTCAACTTGATAACCCTTACGCTTCTGTGACGTTTCAGTATAGCAGTTCTACATGGAGAATGATAAATGCCTAATCTTTTATCTAATTATGTCGGGGGCAGCAAGCCAAAACTTATCACCTTACTGACCAGTGGTACAGGCACGTATGTGCCTACTGCGGATATGGCTAGATGCCTTGTAAGAATTCAAGCTGGTGGTGCTGGAGGGTATAGTAGTGGAAACTACGCTGGTGGTGGCGGGGCTATGACTGAAGTTTTGATTCGCATACCTATTGCTGGGCTGTCTTATACTGTAGGAGCCGGAGGTGCAGTAGGCTCAGATGGTTCTATGAGCACTTTTGGTCCATTTGCGTCTATGCCAGGTATCTGCAACACCTCTCCAAATGCGGGATTGGGAGGAATTGTAGGGGCATTGGTTGGTCCTGTAGACGCAGATGGGGCTACTATAACCTTCTCAGGGCTAAGTGGGGTTAGTGGCGGGTTTGGAGGCTATGGTTCGGCGGCCGGGGGGCTTGCAGGATTTCCTGTGGACCCATCAACATTCACAAACTACTCTGGCCAGGTTCCTCTCCCTTATATCACCGCTTGGCAAACTAATTATCGAAATGGGCAAGGCAATGCCTCTGGTGGTAATAGCTTTTACGGTAAAGGTGGCACAACAGGTAATTCTCCTGCCTCGGATGCTTATGGGGCTGGCGGCGGTTATAACGCAGCAGGTAGAGCCGGTTGTATCGAAATTTGGGACTTTGGAGCTTAATCATGGATAGATACGCACAACTTGTAGATAATGTGGTTCATATGGTTATCGAGTCTGACACAGACCCAGATGGTATTAACGGAGAGTGGATTCAGGTATCTAATGAAGTAGGGCCTGGGTTTCTCTATGATGGCACAAACTTTACCCCTCCGCCCCCACCTCCCCCAGTTATCGATGATGCTGCTGCCTATATTGATATAGGCCCGTTTAACGATAGATTTGGAGCAAAGAAACTAGCTATTCTTATGAGTAGTGATCTCATCATCCGAGCATTTAATGATGATAAGAATTCTAGGCACTGGATAGACCTGAACAGGGCCGACGTAGCAGCTGCCCTGAATTACATGGCAGGAGTAACTGTGCCAGGACTTCCAATAATGGCTTCTCCTATTTTAACAACTGCAGAGGTCCAAAATATACTGCAGACTCCTGTAAGGGATGACGAGCAGCTAGTGCTTCGCAAACTCTACTTTCCCCGGAGAAGTTAGATGTTTATTACTGCAGTATTATTGCTCTCCCTGACAGCATTCTTTACCTTATGGATATTGTTTCTTGCTGTTATGAACCTTCAGGAGCGGCGAGCGCAATTGAAGGGGCTCAACAAGTATGCAGCATACCTAGTGCTAGCTTTGGGCTATATTGTAGACTTCATAGTTCAGATAGGCCCTGCCAGTTTACTCTGGCTAGAGCTACCTAAAGAAACTACAGTGTCTGCAAGGGTAGCTCGCTTGGTTAGATCAGGGCACGGCTACAGATATAAACTTGCTGTATGGTTTAGGGACAATCTGTTGAAACTTTTTGACGAATCTGGAGGACATGGATGAAGTACTCAGAAGCTAGACCTCTTATTAAATCCGGTGATGTTCTTGCTTGGTCCCATCGCGGTTGGGGAACTTGGCACGACATCAAGATTCAAGGTGTAAGATTCTTTACACAGTCTGAGTTCTCTCATGTAGGCCTTGCATGGGTAGTCGCAGGAAGAGTGCTTGTCATTGAGGCTGTAACACCATTAGTCCGTATCTTCCCGCTGTCAGGCCTTTTGGATCAGGACTGCTTCTGGCTACCCTCTGAGGCTAATTGGTGTCAAGAGACTGAAGATTTTGCCCTGTCAAAAGTGGGTCAGCCCTACAGCCAGATGCAAGCTATGCAAGCTTTCTTTCACCTGCCTACTGAGGACAGCCAGTGGCAATGTGCCGAATTGGTTCGGGCTGTATTAAATAAGGATGGCCTAGACGTAGGAGATAAGGCTACACCTACTGCAATCGTTCGCCATCGCTTGATGAACGGCGCTAGAATGGAGGCCATCATCCCTTAACTTCGTGTCGCCATGGAGCAACGTAATCGTAGGCGCAGTGACCAATCTAAGTTGGAGCATCTGCGCCAAATCATTATCTATGGTGACATAAGTTTCACCGTACTGCTTGGTGGGTTAGGCCTCATTCTTTGGGCTGCTTTTGGTGTAATGATGTTCACCAAAGACCTCCAAGCATACTCTTCAATGTTCCCCTACGGGAACGGTTGGTTCTGGGTAGCCAATTATACAGGTTGCGGAATTGCCATGTGGTATGTAGCCGCTGCTCATTTCCCACCTTTTCTCAGCCTTGCACTCGGTTCCTGGGTCTGTGTTATCTGGACATGGGCAGCTTTAGCACGTATGACGGCTGTAGCTACCTTGCAGACAGGCAATGCCACAAGCATTATATACATTCTCCTAGGCTTGTTAATCATCCATCGTAGCGCACGAAATGACACTCAAAAGCCTAAAGCGTGACCTATACGGACGGCTTTATTGGTTGTTCCGTTATTCACCTACTACCGCCGTAAGGTTCTGGTTCGGGTTGGCCAGCCTTGGTATGGCATCTTTCATGGTCTTCTCTCCCACAGTACACTTGCCAAATAACGAATACGTTATCATGCTTGGACTGATGCGGGACGAGGTCTGGGGGCTGGCTTTTGCCATAAATGGTTTTGCTCTCATGTATGGGGTACTCCGCAGGACTTACAATCTGTACCTACTGTGGATGGAAGGAATCCTTGGAACCGCGTCATGGATAGCTGCGGCGTTTTGTATGACCCTCGCGCAAGGTGCGCCAGGGGCGTCAGTATGTGCCGCCTTGATAGCAGCTTGGATTCTCTACCGTTATCCTACTCATTTAGGTAAAGAAGATGCCACTTGACGCTACAACTGTTGGTACGGGACTAGGAGCCCTAGTAGCCTGTCTCACAGGTGCAGTTCTATGGTTCAGGAACAACAAGGTTTCCGATGCCAAGGCTGATGCTAGTGTAGCTGCCAATTACGCTGATACTGTGTCATGGCACGGTCAGGCAGAAGAGATTAAATCCCTGCGTGAGCGAGTTACTAAGCTGGATACAGCTTATGTGGCTATGGCCTCTCGTGTAGCTCTTCTGGAGGCCGCACACCTTGGAGCCTCCTCCCACTTGGACAACATCATCCTCTGTGACAAATGCTCAGAGAGTAACAAGGTTATGTTGTCGGCGTTAGCCGCCACCTTGGCTAGAGCAGCTAGGGAGAGTAGTGATGCCGAGTCTTGAGTTTATGCAGGCTCTAACAGCCTTAGCCTTTATCAGCTACATGGCTATTATGGTCTGGGCTGCAATGTCTGGAGAGACGCCATGAACGTAGTGTTCTTTATGCAACGAGAGCCCTCTGTACTAGGGGCTACGCTGTCTAAGGTCTACCTAGATGGTAGCCATTTGTTTGATGTGGTTGAAGACGTTGTAAGAGAAGTGCCCGGACAGCCTGTTGCTTCTTGGAAGATTTACGGAGTCACGGCCATTCCTCAAGGTCTCTATGAGATTACGTTTGAGAACAGCAAACGCTTTGGACCTGACACCTTGACTGTTAACGGTGTAGAGGGTTACACCGGTGTTCGCATTCATGGAGGCAATACCGCTGCCGACACTGATGGATGCCTCTGCCCCGGTAATCGTAACTCTCGCAACACCGTTGCAGCTAGTCAACCTGCCCTTGCTAAGTGGAAAGCTCTGGTCAAGGCTTTTAAGGGGCAGGGTCATAAAGTATTCATCAAGATTGTGAACCCTCTATGACCTACTACCTTATAGCTCTAGCCCTCATAGGGCTCTGCTTCACTGTACTGATGCACACATGGCAGAAGCAACATCCCAAGTTCGACTTGGCAGATTTGGTTACAGGAGATAATGAGAGAGTATCTCTTAGTAAGCTAGGGCAGATAACCGCCCTAGGCGTCAGTACGTGGGGGTTTATAGTGCTGACTGAGCAAGGCAAACTGACTGAAACCTACTTCGGTATCTATATGTCTGTATGGACAGGCGCTAAGATACTGCAGTCAGGTATAGATAAATTGCAGCTATCTGCAGCAACTAAACATACACCATGAATCCATACATCGTCATTGCAGGTATCATTGGCAGCGTAGCCCTTGGCTTTAAGCTGGGCAGCGATCATGAGGTCGCCGCACAGGCTCGTTCCAAGGAACACATTGAGCAGGCTATCAAGGCTGCTACTGAAACCTCTGCTAAGGCTCTGGCAGAGATTAAGCCAAAGTACACCACCATCAACAACAAGGTGCAGCATGAGACTGAGAAGCATACTATTTACACTGACTGCAAGCTCACTCCTAGCGGCCTGCAGCTTCTCAATTCCGCGCTTACCGGAGCCAGCGCCCCTAGCGACAGCGAATTGTCCAAGGCTATCGCCTCTCCAAAGTGATACCTTTGGGGCTGTGACTAGGAAGCTAGCGGAGGTTACACAGACCTACTATGAATGTAGGGCTTCAGTAGGGGTAGTTGATAAGTGAGGCGCACAAGGTAGGACAAGTCCTACCCTGTGCAGATCGAGTCTAAATCTCAATCAGGTTCTGAGCAAACACCCCGCACTGATCGCTGTGAGTTACCACAACGATCTGCGCGTAGTCCACAGTTGACAAGGTGCCAAGCATCGCTGCTTCCCGGCCTTGGTCCATGCCTCGTGCAGGCTCGTCCAGCAACAGAAAGTCGATAGCCGGTAAGAAAGTCTTACCTAGAGCTATACGGATAGCAAGTGCCAAGCTGTCTCGTGTAGAACCTGACTGAGCTTCAGCCGGGTGTCCGTCCACTTGGAACACGTTATTCTCGATGGTTACTACAGAGGGAGTACCTCGGATAGCTGAGAAATAATGTGCGATAGTAGATAGGACAATCTGCCAAAGCTGTGCAGCCACCTTGGGACGAGCAGCACGTAGGTCGCGGATCAGAACATTGTTCTTATTCATCTCAGCAAGAGATGAATTCAGAGACTCTTTCAGAGCCGCGTCCTTAGCGTACTTCTCCACAGCAGCCATGTAGATACTGCGCTGTACCTTCTCGGCATTCAACGCAGCCTCATGTTCAGCAGTTAGCCTGATATGCGTCTCAGTGATGCTTGTAAGGTTGTCACGCAGGACTTCTTGCTGTGCGATTAAGCGTTTCAGGGGTTCGATCTTGCTCTCAAGGCCCATACTGGCCTCAAGTGTTTTTTTAAACTCCTGCTTACGCAATTTAGTTAAGTCTCGTTGATTGACCTGCTGATGGTGTGCCCGCTTCTTGGCTTCTTCAGTTTGTATCTGAGAAGTATAGTCAGGTACGTTATCAGTAGGTACATCTTCAGTAGCCCACTTGAGACTGTATGGCCACATCTCTTTGTCAAGTATGGTCCACTGGCTCTCATAGCTAGATAGCGTATGATTGTAACCATATGGATCATTAGCCTTCAGTGCTGAGATATCCTGAATAGACTGCTTGATGGATGCAGTTACCTCATCCAGTTCTGCCTGAAGACGCTCAATAGAAGCATGTAAGGCTACATTCTTTTCAGTGACCTCTGGTACATTCTTCAGGTCCTTGCCACACAGCGCACAAGAATCTTGCAGAATCAAGGCTCCGCGCTCAGTGGCGATAGCTACATTCAGTAGCCCCTTCTTCACCACAAGCTCTTGGTGCTTTGCGTCAGCAGCCGCCACCAGTGCAGACCATTCCTCATAACTCTTCCAATGCTCTCCAGCATAACCTGGGCACTTCAAGAACTTGCGGTAGGCTACTAGCTTACTTGTATAGTTCTTGGCCTCAGTCTGGGCCTGCAAAAGCCGCTCAAGTTCTGTGGGGTTGAAGGGCTCAAGAGGTGTTGCCAGTTCCTGCGTGATGGCTTCGATGTTAGCCAGGATAGTGGCTCGTTGTTTGATACGATCATCTATCACTGCAAGCTCAGTGACCGAGCGTTGCAAGGCCTTAGCATCATAGCTCTCTTTGGCTACCTGTAGCTTGGAGGTAGCTTCTGTAAGCAATTCACTGTAGCTTTCCGTCGCGGCCTTGGCTCTGTCCCAATCCTCTTTGGAAGGTTCAACCAGATTCTCCAGACCTCGTAGCTGTTCAATCAACAGGGCTGTATCTCCATTCGGCAAAGTCTCCTTGATCTGCTGCACGATATCATCAATGATGCTAATATCGGCCAGCTTCTCAATCATCTGTACTGTGCTCTTGGAGTCCAGACTTGCACGTAGGTCATCTTGCGAGGCCACCATGATCTTTGCAGCCATGGAGGCATCAACTTCAAACAGACCTTGAACATACTTGGTAACTTCTTCATGTCCGCTAACCTTGAGGTTATCAGCTAGCAAGACTGCACCAGACTTAGCCCTATTGATGGTGTAGGTTATACCATTGTGACTGAACACCAAGATAACGCGTAGGCTGCTGTCAGGTCTGCCCCATGTTACAGTCTCTGCCAAAGACTGAGGCAGAGCCCTAGCCCCGAAGAAAGCGTACATGATAGCGTTGTATCGTGTACTCTTTCCAGCCTCATTGGCTCCACGTATAGCTGTCATACCACGATCAAACGTCATGGTAGCCTGCTCTACCTTGCCAAAGTTAGTTAGTGTTAGGCTGATTAGCATTGTGTAATCCTTCTACGGTTGCGAATTGCTCCGGGGTCAAATAAGCCCGTAGCGCGGTCATTACGTCGAACCCTCGTGTCTGTTCAAGGGAGGTCTGAAAATCGCCTGTAGCCGCGCCTAGTGCGATATTCACGGCGTTCGTGATCACGTAGGCCGGGGAGACTTGACGAAAAGCGGCGATTGCCGAAACAGCCTGGGCGGCTTCGGTGGCTTCTGCATCTCCGACAACACGAACAAACATCTGGTCAATATCTGGAGACAGGTTACGCCAATCAACCTCAATGTATTCCTCGTCCTTAGATGCACAGGGCACCTCTTGGATTGTCGTAGGCTGGTCTTGGTGATTGCTAAGCTGCAGGTAGACCTTATTAGTACCATTGGACACCCAATCAGACACAGAGGTGGCAATCTGATTACCCGGTAGGATAATCTTATTAGCTAGCTTGTATTGATGCTCGTGCCCAGAGATGATGCGATTTACAGGCAGTGCTGCTACCTGTTCCTTGGATATGTTCAAGGACTGGTCTGACTGTGCTGCAAACTTATTGTCATAGTTGACATGCAAGAACAGTATATCACACTGAGGTACACCTGCCAATGCAGCATTAAAAGCTTCTTGGTCAGGTAGATGAGGGATGACATACCCATAGGGGATGATGGTAGGTTCACGAATGACAAGTACCCGGTCAGGGTAAGCAGTCAGTAATACCCCTGCCAACAGTTCAAAGCTACTGAAGGTTGTAGAGGTCTTCGATAGGTCATGATTGCCTGCTACAAGGTATAGGGTAGCGGCTGGATGTTCAACTAGCCAATTATTTAATAATGTAAATGTGTTAAACACATCCACACTTGCTACATCGTGTGCATCAAAGAGGTCACCAAGGATCATCAAATCAATCCCTTGCTCAACAGGCAATAACCGTTTGAACTTGTTAAGGATATGTGTTTTAAGGTACCATCTTGTCATTAGAGTTGTACCACCTGTACGATTGGCTCCAATGTGGCTATCATTAAGGATGCGTAAGGACATGCATTATCTCCTGTAGAGTTACTGGCTGTAGTTCTGCCATGTTAAATGATCCACCAGTTCTAGCATCGAACCAGTCGATAGGAGCTATACGATATGTGCCTTCTTCAAGTTGCATAGCTACAACGTAGACCTTGGCTCCAGCAAGTGCTCTACGCTTAAGACGCCCACGTTCAGCAGCGTCAAAGGAAGATACAGGCAGACGAAAGCCGTGCTTGATTTCCTTGGCCTCTACTATAGTAACGTGGGTGCCACAGAACAGGATATAGTCTCCTGTTCTAGGCTGACGTAAGCGCCCTTGGGTAGCTCTTGCATCTGGCACTCGCTCAAAATCAAATGCAAGCACACTTGATTTACGAGCATTGAATGCCTTACGCAAGTCTCCCTCAAGGGTCTTACCCCGATCTGCGAGTTCTTTCTTGGCGTTCTTCTTTGCAATCGCCTCGTACATGAACTCGTCAAAGTCGGTATGGCTCATTATGCAGTCAACCAATGCTTTTCAACTGCTGCCACTGTAACTGGAGCGACCTGTTTAGCTAGGTTAAACATAGCCTCAGCATACACCTGAATCTCGTATTGAGCATGAGAATGCATACGCAACTTACAGAACTTCATGAGATTTAGCAGGTTCATAGTACAGAAAAAATGTGTATATGTATTGAGCGGTAGCACTCCACGAGCTAGCTCTCGTGGAGCCCCCATTGCTATAAGTTTTTTGTAAAGAGCGAAAGCATCTCTACACTGTGCTTCAATAGCTATACGAATAACATCTGCCCTAGGGTGTTGCGTATCAGTACGCATCTGCTTATTTGACGCGTGCTGTGTGGTGATTTGATCTGAATCGGGGACGTAGAACTCTTCAGGCAGTTCTGCATAACGTGCAGATACCTCCGAATAACTCTGGGTACGATGCCGCATCCATTGCCTTGCTACAAAAATAGGCAAATGCACATCAAATGTAAGTGTAACAGCCTCTAATGGTGAAGTATGTTGATGTTCAACCAGATAGTTGATCAGCTTGGCATCTTTGCCATCATCTTCACCTGTACGCCATTCGGCGGCATAGGAAGTTCGCGCTGCCCTTACGATAGATAAATCAGAGCCCATGTGTTCAACTAGGCGAATACTACCGTGATTAAGTACATTGATTACATCATTCATCATGTTTGCCTCTAGTTAAGTTAACTGCTTCTTCTATGCTTAAATGCATAGAGTTTACCCTGTAATATAGCGTACCCAGATTTATACCTGTCAACGCTGCTATATCTTTCAACATCATAGACCTACCCTTGTAAGTAAACCACTTATTTCTACGGGTATTTGCACTTTGCTCAGACCTAGTAGCCCATCTACAGTTTTCTTTACAATAACTTCCGTCATTATCCTTTCTATCTATGGTAGCTCCTATGAAAGGAGGCTCGCCCATATCTGCCTTAAAGGCCTCGTAGGAACCTCTCCAGCTTTCGGAGACAGTAATTCCTCGCCCTCCGTAAGAGGGGTAGGCTGGGCATTTCTCCCTATAGCAACGATCTAACATAGAGCGCCAAACTCTATACAAAGGTGTAGCTGATTTACCGTGAGTCCTATTCTTAGTCGCTACCAATTCTGATCTGAGACAACCACAGGAAGCTGTGGCCCCTTTGAACAAGGAGGTGAGTTGTACCTCCTTATTGAGAGTACCGCAACTACAGTTAACAGTAGCATATCTATAACCTTCTTTGGTAAAGAAGGATGTAATAGTTAGTCTACCATAAATATCTCCTACAGCTACGGGTATAGCCTTAGCTGTATTACGTGCAGCGAGCAACTCTTTTCTAAGACAGCCACAAGATTTAA
>ERZ724522.512-NODE-512-length-24810-cov-10.659099_pt1 | contig 24810 bp, 17 predicted proteins | sample MGYA00376055_ERZ724522 | MGnify/ENA primary metagenome ERZ724522 (study PRJEB28724, sample SAMN07190884) | wastewater metagenome | isolation source: effluent of sewage treatment plant in Hong Hong | place: Hong Kong | collected 2016-03-17 ...
AGCAACGTTGATCCAGATCTTGGAAGACCTGATAAGAAAAATAGTTTTTTCATGATATAACCTTTAGCTTCTAAGTGCGAAAAAGTGCTGTCCTTGTCCGGAAATTCTTCTCCAATTTGTTGCAGATCCAACTTGTTTTGGAGATGAATAGCTTGTAACATTATTTAATGCTAGCTTTCCCATCGATCCTTGGCCCCAGGTCCAGAGAGTTCCATCATTTTTGATTGCTGCTATAGCAGATAGGGTGGTACCGCTATAGGTTGTTATAGCAACATCTATCCAGTTTTTAGATGAATCTACTAAAACAGGTGAAATCGTAGCTGCAGGCGATGAAGAGGATCCAACAGAACCAAAGGATGCCATAATATAGCTTCGTGGTCCCCACACCCACAATGTGCCATCAGTCTTAATAGCTGCTAAATTCAATGGAGCTGAAGGAGATCTTGCTCCAGATAAAGAAACCATTTTAAGCCATTTGTCAGAACCGGACAATAGAATAGGAGATGTAAACGATGGTGAATATTGAGCAACATTCGGTATAGAAATAGAAGCTTCATCTCTACCCCAAAACCACATCGATCCATCATTTGTTAAACCGATTGTTAAGTAAGCTGAAATGTTTGAAATTTGTTTCCAATCTGTTCTAGATCCTACTTGCTTAGGCGATGAATATGATGTTGTATTACCTAAACCTAGCTGACCTTGAGCGTTATAACCCCAAGCCCATAGGGTACCGTCTGTCTTAATTGCAAATGTTCTCTTCTTACCAGGAAACACGTCTCTCCAGTTTGTTAGCAAACCTACTTGCTTAGGTGATGAATAATTTGTTGTGTTGCCTAGACCAAGTTGTCCAGATACGTTATAGCCCCAAGCCCAAAGGGTACCATCTGTTTTAACAGCAAATGTAGAGTAACTAACCCCTGTCACAACTTTAGACCAATTTGTAAGTGCACCTATTTGAGTTGGTGTATATGTTGATTTAGCGTATGCAATAGGCCCCCCACCAAGACCTATCGTATTTGAGCCGAAAGTGTTTCGTCCCCATCCCCACAGAGTTCCATCAGTTTTTATTGCCAAGCCACAATGATTGCCTGAAGTTACTTGCAGCCAATTTGTGGCCACACCAACTTGTACTGGTGAAGATACACCCGCGGCTTGAAATGTAGCATTTAGAGCACCAGAATTGGTTAAAGCAAAAGCTTTATATTGATATGCAGTTCCATTGGTAGTCCAAGCATCATTTCCCCAGGCCCACATGGTTCCGCCTGAGAATGAATCGAATATAGGAAAATCCCAAGCTGAAGCAGCTTTATACTTGAAAACGGTGTCTAAAGAATTTACGCCGTTGGCTTTTTGACTCGATGTTCTCTTATTATAAGAAGTTAGCAGATTTCCTTTTAAATTTCTCCACTGCATTTAAATACCTCTAATCGCATGAACAGTTCTGCTAGTGCTAAAAACATCTAACCAGTTTGTAGCTAAACCTATTTGCTTTGGTGATGAATAGTTTGTTGTGTTGCCTAATCCCAGCTGTCCGGAATTATTATAACCCCATGACCAAAGGGTGCCGTCAGATTTCAGCGCTATAACGCACGTAGAGGTGCCTAAAGATCCAGCAGAAACTTTAATCCAGTTTGTTAACAAGCCAACCTGTTTAGGTGATGAATAATTTGTTGTGTTGCCTAATCCAAGTTGACCTTGCGAGTTATTTCCCCATGTCCAAAGGGTACCATCAGATTTAATAGCAAATGTAGAGCTGCCAGATGCAGCTACATTAATCCATGTTGCTAGAAGACCAACCTGTTTAGGTGATGAATATGATGTTGTATTTCCAAGACCAAGTTGTCCATTTGAGTTATAACCCCATGTCCAGATAGTACCATCATTTTTAATAGCAACAGAATGCGAAGCGCCGACTGCAGACGTTAACCAAGGAGATGACGATATCATTTTAGGATATGAATAACTATTTAAATTTCCTAATCCAAGTTTTCCTGCTGTGCCAGATCCCCAACTCCATAAAGATCCATCAGATCTAGTTCCAACAGCATGGGATGATGATGAGCTTAAAGACGTCCAGCTTCCACTTATCAAGTTTGATCTGGCCCCATTTACAATATTCGTGTTTGACGGTCCACCATATAACATGTTACCAGTTCTATAGACTACTCCACCGCGTGTTTGAGCATAAAATCCACCACCACCGATACCAAATACATCTTTCCAATCTGTTCTAGATCCAACTTGTTTTGGTGATGTATATGATGAGCTATTTCCAAGACCTAAAACACCATAACTTCCAGATCCCCACGACCAAAGAGTGCCATCAGATTTAACGGCAAATGTAGAATATCCATTTAAGCTCTTTGCAACTTTCATCCAATTGGATCCTGCTCCAACTTGTTTAGGAGATGAATAGCTTATTGCGTTATTGATACCAAGCTGCCCGGCATTGTTTAAACCCCAACCCCATAGGAATGATTGCACTTGAGCTTGAGGCCAGCTACCATTAAGTTTATATGATCGCTGTTGTTGTCTATTCCAAATTCCAGGTGCAGCGGTGTTAACTCCATATGCTGGAGCAGGAGTGTTAGCTGAAATAAAGCTACCTGGAAAACGTCTCATTTATTATGATAGAACCTCATATGAAACAACAACTGAAATGGTATTACCAGATGTGGCCGATGCTCCGATAGACTTATCTTCTAGAAGATAAATTGAAGAAGATTTATCCAAAACAACTAGAGATGCACCAACTGGAATTGTAATGTTATTAGCTAGAGGAGTAGGAGTTCCTACCAAACCAGCTGATGGATATAGGTTAAGAGCAACGTTTGCTGCAACTGAACCATAATTAACACATAGAACAGTGTTTAATTTCCAAAGTTGATTTGATGCGGCTGCATTGTTTGCAATAGAAAACGTTCCAGTGGTATTCGCGATGATGACTGGATCTGTTTTTCCATTTACGGTTGTAATATTCAATAAATTTGGATTTGCCACTAATTATCCTCCGAAAATCATAGCCATAACGATGGCTTTTCCTGTTGTAGCGATTGTTGTTGAGTTCATGTTAAACCCTGAAACGGATACTGATGTTGAGTTAACGACAGTGTTGACTGTAGCATTTCCTACTCTAACATCACGAGTATAAAGACCGTCTCTAGCAGACAAATCGCCTGTATTCAAGGTCAATGATCCGTTGATAGATCCAGATGAGTTAGCTGAAACTGGTGTATAACCTAATCCAGATGTTGTATTTCCTGTCACATCTGCCGACGTTAAGACTACGGCGCCAGTTCTACCATTAACACTTGTAACTGCTGCAGTTGGGAATGTGATTGCTGTGTTTGTTACACCCGTAATACGACCCTTAGCATCGGTGGTGAAAACTGGAACCGATGTTGAGTTTCCGTATGTGCCTGATGTTCCAACAGAAGCTAGAGTAAGAGCAATAACAACATTTGCTGACCCATCGAAATTAACATTTCCAGTAGCATCTGTAGAAATTGCAATATTTCTAGCTGTGGTTAAAGTATTTGCTTGGTTGGATCTTCCTGTAAATGCTGTAGAGTTTATAGAAGCATTTACAGTCGAGTTTCCAACTGTGATTAATGATCCGTTTCCTGTCACAAAAACATTTGAAACTACAGGGATGTATGATGTTTGAGCTGTGACGTTACCAGCCTTTATAGCATCTGAGACAGCAATGACGTTTGCTGCAACGATACCATTGATTTGAGCATTGCCAGTTGTATATCCACCTGCAGTGTTAGAAGCAGTGGTTATCACAACAGTTGAATAACGGTTTAGTAACGTATTTGTTTTATCTATCCAAGCTTGAAATGTATCAAACGATGGTTGTACGTTAGCAATGACTTCAGCCATCGAGATTTCCCTTTATCATCAGCATAAGCATATTTTTTATTTCGGACATGTCGTTTTTAAGTGCATCAACATCTGCAATAATATTATCAATCATCTTATCTCTAGCTCTCTTAGACTTGAAAAGAAGATATTCATTGATATTGTTATTTACAAGAGCTCCTGAATATGAATCTCTTTCTAGATAATCTTCGTCTGTTTTAAGTAAAGGATTGGCCATTTATTATACCGATAGAGCTAAGACTCTCATATCATCAACTTCTGGTGTGATATAAGATGTGCTGGATTTAAGAACAATTTTGATTGCAAAACTTCTATAAGAATCATATGCTGATCCATTAGGAGAGTAATATCTTACCACTCCTGAGTTTTGTGGATTTTTAAATGCTGAATTAGTCAACGTAACTCTTTCATACACAGCAACATTTGATGTTGTTACTGGATTAGAATCTAAAGTGATGAATGAATCATTATAGAATGAGTTTGCAGATACGTTAGCTGTAGCATTTGCTGTGAGAGTTAGTGATGTTGAGTTAGCAATTGAACTAACAATTCCTAGCACCTGACCCGTTGTTTTAACATAAAGTTTTGTTCCTTGAACAAATCCATTGGATGATTGGTCAAAGTTTGTTCCAACTCCGGTGACTGTTGCATTTGCAGTGTTACAGGAAATAGTTCCCGATGCTGTAATATAATTGTTAGTTACTTTATGAATGCCAAACGTATTTGATGTAGGAGAATCGAAGATCTTGATAACGTCCCCTGGTACAAGATTTACAACAAACTGAGCACCGGTTCCTCTAACGGTTGTGCTAGAATTTGATGTGGCCAGAGTTCCAGGCTTAGGATAAGATGCTGGAGCTTTGGTGAAAGTGTATTTGTATTCTTTAAAGTCTGATCTATTCTTTACGTCTGAATATAAAGTAGGTTGATCAATTTGAAGAATCGACCAATCCTTTGTATCAAATGGATCTGGGTCAGCAGCATTTAGGATCTTTGCATACACTTCGACATCTGTGCCTGGAGGTCTGTACGCATTTAGATATACAGCAATAGATTCAGAATCCAATCCTTCTTTGAGTGTAACTCTCTTAGAAATATATCTAGAATGAGCAACGCCTGTAGTTTTATTTTCATTATATGAAGAATCGTTAATCATATTCTTCATAGAAAGGAAACTTAATCCTTGAAGATCGAACACTGGTGATAGAAGAGATGAAGAGGTGCTTAAAGCAATATTCGCATTTAAAGACTTGTTACCAGAGTTATACAGAATCTCATTTGTTTTAGATGCTATGATAGTTTCAGCATCTTGAATAACATTTGTACTCTGAATATTCATAGGTTTAGCTACATAACTAGCATAGTTAGAAGTTAAGAATCCAACTTGTAGATTTGCAGATGTAGAATGTGGAATAACGCTTTGTAGAATTGGTTTGAATCTGTTAACAGTTTTGTTATTGATTGATGAAACCGTTGCTGTTGCACCAGAAATAACACCAGTGATGGTATTTGATACGCCAAAACAGAATGATGAATTTGCTGCATTAGATTTATCCAAAATTAATTCATACATCGTTGGATTGTAGGTATATACTTGACCTATTACAGCTTTCTTATAAGTTCCAGTTACAGTTGAATTTGCTGTTACTCTAGGATATTCTTTAAGTGTCATAAAGGTAGCATTAGCAATTGTGTCGACCGTAACGATATCTGTAATTGACCCATTAGACACCACAATTTTAGATCCAGCTGCTAAATTAGTAAAGAACGATGTTCCAGTTCCAATGACATTCGCTGAAGCTGTATTACACGTAATTGTTCCTGTAGCATTTGACGTATTTTGATATACGTATTCGCCTTGAATAAATGACAGGTAATTGTTTGTGATAGATAAGAATTCATAATCTCTGTTTACGAGATTGATAGATGTGGTATTAGAGAATTGAGCTCTATAAATTTTGAACTTAGGGAATTCGCCTTGAAGAGGAGTCCAAGCTGTTCCGTTTGTAGATGTATAAAGAGTGCCTTCACCCCAGTTTCTAGCAACAACAGAAGCTGTTGAAGTGTCTGATTCTCCAATAGCAGCAGTCCAAATAGAATAATCTGGCGATGCAGCATCTGGAATAATACAAATAGCATATTCATACCCGGCTCTAACCATAATTGGAGCAGGGAAAGTTATTTTTGTTGCAGTCGCTGAAGTGTTTGACGTCACAATATCAGATGGATTAAGCTTAATTCTAGAATTAGGAATAACCGTTGTTGTAGGAATTCCATTTTCGACTGTTCTTATATCAAAGACAATTCCTTTTGTGTCTGATTTATTCTTAAAATACAGATCAAATGCTGTAACATACATCCCATCAGCGCCTGCAGTGTCATCAGCACCAATATAAAATGTAAAAGCCATAGGATTGAAGATTCCAGCCCGAGTATCGGTTGGAGTTCCTAAACCTCTGTTTGTAAGAACATTAACAGTTGAATCAGAAGGTCGTGTTGATACGTATGATGGATCTGTTGCATCAGGATCATAATTGAAAGCTTTGAACGCAATCGTTGCTGATGTTGTGGCTGTAGATAAAGAATCATATGATGAAACATCTGCAACTACAATTTCTCTGTCTCCAGCAAAAAACGTATTTGCTGGAAGATAGAATATTCCACAGAATACTCCATTAACATCTGTATAGAATCCAGATGGAGGATTAAGATCTGATCTTGCATTAAAGTCAGATAGTGTTGGATTAGTTACACCAGATGTTATAGATGCTGCTCTAACATAAGCGCTTACATTTACTTTATCGAAATAGATATAAACTCTAGTTGAAGGACGCATTCCAGTGCAATATATCGCAATAGGTTGCTCATTTATAAAAGCAACCTTACGCGAATCTGTAACATAATTTCCAACTTTTGTTGTTAAATATGAGCTATCAGCCATCAATTATTTCCCTAATACTCTCTTTTATTCTATTTATGTTGTAGTCTTAGGAGCCCATGTAACTTGATCCCAGTTGGTGATATTGTATCCATATATGTTAGCTAGCTGTTGTAGAGTTAACATTGATCCATATTCAGCAATATTTTGTTGGAATGCATTCCATGCTGAAACAGCTTCATCTGTTAGAGGGTATCCTCCTGGGGTACCAGGAGCAGCAAGTGGCAATTCTACGTTAATCAATTGTTTTGTTGTCGCTGCGGGAGCAGGGGAAATATCAACAGTGCTCTTAGATTCATATCCGACTGGAACATAAAAATATGAATATGGAACGTTCTGTCTAGCAACAGTTGGTCCTTGACATTCTAGAACACAGCATGCAGAAGCAGCAGATCCAGCATTATAATAGAACATTTGGAAGTTATACATCTGACCTGCAGTCAATGTAATTGCACCAGAAGCTGTTCTAGCTGTACCATCTGCCCAGTTTCCGAAGACTAAATTACCATCGATATAGAGAACCATACCATCATCAAAGGTACCATAAAATGTCCAAGTTCCTGAAACTGGAACCTGAAGAAGACCAGACCAGTAAATGCCAACTTGACCTAAGACTGAAGTGAATGCTCCACTCTTCTGTCTATTTCCTGAATATGTATAAGCAGAAACATTAAATCTTCTATTCAATGCATCATATAGCTTATTGTATGGACCATCGAAATATGCAAATGGCCATTGAGAAATATTCTTAAATGATGATAGGAATGCCGCAGTTGGTGTGTTATATCCAGTGTATTCTATGAATGTTCCATAGTTATATTCAGATAGAGCATTATAATCATATGCAGGGTTGACTGAAGGATAGTCAGCAGCTGTAACAACTGGAGAACTTAAATATGGCGCTGAAGCATAGATATCTTTACAGAATGAGATATTCAATCTGCCTTGTAGATATTGAGGGGCTTTAGCCGGAGTAATTCCAGGGAACGGTGTATCTGAAATCGATGGAGATGTTGATACTCCAGGAACTCGAGTATCTGGAAGAGAATCATATCCTGGATATGCTGTTCCAGTGCCATGGAAATTCCACACTTGATCTGTACATACTCTAACACGAGTAGCTTTATCTTGTACAATATAAGCTTCCTCAGTATATGGAAGAGTTAGAATTTCATTAGTCTTTTGGCCACCTGATGAATATTGCAATTCAAGAGCAGATTGCTGGAAAAGAGGAATCAGTGTCGTGGCTGCTGAATCATATCCAATTCTAAATTCTGAAGATGACATGTCAGCTGGAGTCTTATCAGAGAAATCATCAACAAAAATACCATTCTTGAATACATCTAAACCATTAACATCGCTTTTAATAACGAGATTATTTGTCTTTCTTTCTAGAAGAGACAACGAAGTATAATATTCAACTGAAGACAATCTATTTTCTAGCTTAGAAATATCTTTCATAGTATATCTTACATTTTGATATGTAGATGTTTTAATCGTATATTCAGGACGATTTACAGAAAGATTCTGTGCTAAAGTCAAAGATGGATATGGTGGAACATATACTGTAGCTAAAGTCATAGCAGAAGAAATATCAGCTGGATATGCTGGGTTCAGACTAGGAGTTCCTTGAACAGCTTGGAAATTACCGAATGAGTTGATAATAAGCTTATCGATTCTTCCTAGATTATAAGAAACAGAATATGTGAATGATTGTTCAGGAGATGCAATATAAAGCTCTCCTGATGGAAGAGATGATGCGTTTGCAGGGTTTATAGATGCCGATGCAATAACTCCAGTATAAACAGCTGTGTTTGATACAACAGGCCTAAAGTCAAACGAGTCTCTGAGATCTAATACGGATCCATTAGATGCAGTGTATCTTGGAATATCGATAGTTCTAATAGCCGATGTGTTTGCTGTGCTTTCATTAGGATCAATTGGATATGAATCTTTTGTGAAGAAACCTACACCAGATCCTGTTGATGCTTTGAATGTATCGAACACAACAAGAAGCTTATCTCCATTAGAGATTTGTCCATACGCACCTTGATTAAGCTCAACGTATGATAGATCATAGATACCATCTTTTTGGTTGGTATTCAATTTGAACAGAGATGTAACATCATTTGTAGATGAGTTTGAATATGTGTTTCCAGTTGTTCTATAAACATTCTTAAGATTATACGCATCAGGAACACCTAATGACCAAGGTCCAGCTGGACCAACTGATCCATTGGATGTCATTTTGATCTGTGCATTTGAATATACAAGAGTTGCATTTGCTGATAGCGTAAGTGATGTCGCGTTGGTTACAGATTGAACTGTTCCAATTAAAGTGTTAGCAATATCATATAGCTTATATCCAGGAAGAACACTCGACGCAAAGCTTGTACCATTTCCTGTAACTGTGGTTGATGTTGTGTTACAAGCAATTGTACCATTTGCTCCTAAGAAATATGTTGTATCAATCTTAACAACTTGATCTTTAAGAACCTGCTTTGTGATAGGAGAAGAAGTATTTTTCTGAACGTCGTAATATAAAATGATATTCAAATTAGAAGAAAGAGTTTCAGCAGCACCTGTTTTAGACACGAGCTGTAAAGTCATGCTTGAGGTGTTTGGAAGATTGATGTATGTATTTCTTTCTTGAATTGGAATAGGCACACCTGATGGATAATGCTTTGCATGAGCATTACCGGCAGCTACGTTAGATGCTAAGTTAGAAGAAAGCGTCAGATATGTATCATTTGCTACAGAAACAATTCTTTTAACTTGAGTATTCATGTTGATGTAATCGTTTACATCGTATTCAGTTAAGAACTTAGTTCCTGTACCTTGAACAATATTTCCGTTTGCTTGAATCGTACCTGATTTAGATGGTGTGGCAACGTTGGCTGCATTTGTTGGAACAACAACAACCTTTCTTTCACTCACAGAACTCATTGTTCCTGTACCATACGGGAATTGGTACCCGGCTGTTAAAGTGATCGTAGACATAGCACCTGTTGTAGCATCAATCTTGTAAGATGAAGCCCAAGTTGAAGTCTTATATGTAAAGTTGATATTGCTTACAGCAGATACAGCAAACTTTCCAGTTGGAATAATTAGAGCAGAAAGATTTGCATCCTTAAGAACAGCTTTGCCAGATTCTAAAACACAATCTGCCAAGCCGTCATAAGTAGGTCCATCATAATAAATGGATTTTACTGAAGAGAAGGTGTAGCCTGAATTCATTCTGATGTCAGTTAGATATGCTCTATATTGACCTGCTGGAGTTCCAGGAGTTCCTGAGTCATACGTATATGATATCAACTTGGCTGTACCAATCTCTGAACCTGGAGCAGTCAATGAATATGTGTCAGCAGTTATACCACCTGATGCTGCTGATCTAAGAGATACAGTTACACCAGTATTGAATGGAAATGTGCCAACAGCTTCATTGACAAAAACGTAATTTCCATAATTAGCATTTAGGATTTGACCTGAAACCGTTTCAGTGTCTGTTCCTTTTCTAAAGGAAATTCCTCTGTTATTAAGGTTTTCTACTCTATATCCTTCTACGAAAGCTAGGCCTGAAGATGTGACAACATTAAAATGTGTGGTGTTGCCAGAAATAGCTTCATTCGAAATTGTGAATGGATTAACAACATAGTTTCCAGACTCTTCATATGTTCTACGAGCCATCTCGCGACCAAGTTGTGAATATTCTGTTTGTTGCTTAAGCTTAATCGGCTTACCGTTTTGCCACTCAACCAAAGAAAAGAATGTGTTTGAAGGTAAAGCATCAGCATTTGCTACAAGAAGACCTGGTGTTAGCTTTAATCTATAAGCTCCTGGAGCATTTTCGTTAGTATATCCTGAGGCATTATCATATAGAGATGCATCTTCATATTCAGTTACAATGCTCTCAGCTGTATTAAATCCTACAACCAGATTGTTAGGAGTATTCGTATATTTGCTAATAACTGTTGTTAGGTTATTAGCTACACGAATAAAGAATCCTTTTTGGAATACAACACCTTCAGAAACGGTAAATGCATATCCTTTACCTATAGGATTCGTGTTGACTGAATTGATTTGAGCCGGAGCAACCTTTACAGTATATTCTGAAACTCTAGATGTTGTATTTGCTGGATTGGTGTTTGAATAGAAGTATAGCTCTTCATCAGGAGAGAATTGTTTTTCACCGGATGTTCCAGAATTCTGGTATTTGATAAAAATAGTATGAAGATCTGGATTCTGTGTTTCTAATCCCTGTGCAGAATTAACAACAATTGCTTGTAGATTTGATGTAGACGAAACGACTCTATATCCAAGATAATTGTCTGGATTTGTAGTTTGACCATCTACTCTAAGGTCTGGAAGCTTTACGTAATAATATTCATCATCAAAGCTAAAATTACAGCCCTTGATAACTGTTCCATCAGAGAAAATGTTATCTCCAAATCTTTCAATTTGATTTTGAAGAATTGTTTGAAGTTGTGTTAATTCTCTAGCTTGAACAGGAATGCTAGGACGAAACATGATTCGATGAAAGTTCTTATCCTCAGAAAAGTCATCGAAAAATGGTGAAATGTTGTAATCGTTTTCTAACATCCATATCCTCTTAATAGTAACGGATAACTAATTTTATAGTTTCTGTTTGATTGTTTGCTCTGCTTACTGTATTTATATTCTCAGCGTACAAAATATCACCTGAATATTTGATTAGATCTGTTGGTCTAATTTGACTTACATTAGCAACTTTAAGACCATTTACTGATTGAATAGTTTTGGTAGATCCCGATTCAAATTCACCTTTAACACCTGTCAAATAGAAATAATAAGATCCATTTCCGACTGGCTGAATATCTTGAATATAAGCATAAGCTCCATCAATTCCAGGTGTATCTTGCTGACAATAATCATCAAGAGAAAAGGTGTTGGATCCTGCTTGATATGCTACTGTTAATCTCAAGGCTTGATTAAATGTTGCGTTAGGTCCAGATACTGAGATGGCATTAGCTCCTACGCCTGAAGTTAATCCAAGAATATTTCCTGGAGCAAATAACCCAGATACGTTTGTCAGCCTAACGACAGTTGAGTTTGACGAAACAACCTGCCCTGATGATGAATATTGAGCATTTGATACTGCAGCTGATGTAATATACTTTTTAATTGAAACTGTATCTGAATTTGATACAGTCTTATTCCAAAGTAAAACTGCTGTAGAGTTAACAGAATAGCTAACAACTGCCGTGTTTGAAGGAAGAGCTCCATTGTTATAAATCTTTTGTCCATTAACAAAAACATCAATCGTGTTGTTTGTAGAGCTGAATGTAAAAATCGTATTTGAACCTGAATCAAGACCATATATTGTATTGCTGAATCCAGCAGATACGGTGTTAATAACGTTATTTGTTGTTAAGGCACCAACTTTATAGATGGTTGCAGCAGGAGTGAAGGATCCCGAATCTCTTCTAACAACAATGGTATTTCCTGTCAGAGCAACAACAACACCGTTTGTTGTGGTAGGAGAGGTTTGATAAATGCTATCATTAACAGCAAGGGTTGTTGCAGCAGTAAGATTTAGAGTAGAATAGTTTCCTGTATTATAAACATAATCTTGAACCTTGGTTGCTACAATATTCAAAGCTGTGTTAACACCCAGAGTTTGAATTACGGTTTCACCAGCTGAGAATACACCGTTAGCTGTTGTGAATGAAACCTCAACATTTGCATATAAAGGATTCTTAATGACTCCCACTCTAGAATAATCGTTGGTAATAGAGATTGTATTCGCTTCTGAATTTGCAAATGAGACGGAAATACCGATTTTATTTGCATTCAATTCTTTCTCGGGATCATATCCGTGACCGCCTTTAGGAGAAATGATTGCTCTAACTGTAGCAGAGTTGGCAAGAAGTGTTCCGGTATTTCCAATAACAGACACATTTGCATAAGTATAATTCAATCCACCGGAAATAATGCTAATTCTTTGAATTGCTTTTGTTGCTGTGTTAACCACAGAAATTGCAGCTGCATTAGACCCATCTCCTAGGATCTTAACATTAGGAGCAATTTGATATTGAGAGCTTAAATCAGGTTGTGGAGAAAAGGCATTGTTAACAGTAACCAGATATTGATTACCAGAAACTAGATAATTTGTGATCTCTCTAACCTGGCCGGATCCTGTTCCTGTTGAAATGTATAAAGCCGATCCAGTATAGAATCCATTATTAGAAGATCCTGTATTGATTGCATGGATCTGAGAATTTCCTCCAACAGCAACGGTAGAGAAATATCCAGATGTAGACGAGAAATAGTTGTTTCCGCCTTGTTCTACGATAATTGAATCAATGGATCCATTTGCAGCAAACGCAGTCGTATACGTATTTGGAATAAGTGGAATATAAGACGAAGTAGCAAATTTAGAATATTCAGATGATGAAATGCTATACATATATTTCCAACGATATCCATCTGCAGTCATATAATCTGTATCATCTGCAGATGTTTGAGAAAATAGAGGCGGAGATGTAGATTGTGCACTGCCATTATTGTCAATGCATTTGAATACGTGATAAGATCCTCCCTCTGGGTACATTACAAAGAAGTTCTTTGAGAATAGGTTTGCATCCTGATCATCATACTTGCTATAAACAGTACCTGTTGTCCAATCATATCTGTCCACCATAGGTTTAACATCATCAGGAGTTATAGTCTTGCCAAAGATCATTTCTTCAAAAATGGTATATTCAGTTTCTTTAACCGAATCTGTTATAGAAGCAACTGAAGCATTTGCCCATGGGGTGTGCTTAGCCGCAAAAACATAATATTGTCCATTAGAAACGTCTTTAAACGGATTAAAATAATCTGTAGCATTTCTTACATTAAGAAGTTTTGTATTTGCAATTACAGTCATTACGTGATCTCTATTCTAATCCCTGGTGTATCTACTTGAATATTATTCTCTGACCGAATAATTGTCTTACCAAACATTTCAGTTCCGGCCATATGAAGAAGATTTTTTAACAAATCTTTATACGTATCTAATGATAGACTTGATTGAATTTCATATGAATACTCTTGATAATATTTATTATCATGAATATATTTGTCTGAATTTAGCTTACCGTTATTGTTTTTCCAGTATCCTTCAGATTTACCTTGTCTAGATACTCTGGCTGTGCCTGAAATTGTAATAGAAGAATTTGTAGTCTTTATTAGAGTTATAGCATCATTATTAGCATGTCCAAATCCAGAATCTAGAATTTCAACTTTTGTAACAATTCCAGACGCAGATTGTACAACCGAATTAACTCCAGCATTGAATCCCATATTTCTGTTTGAATAATCATATGAGATAGATGAAATATTTCCTAGTCCCTGTACAGCCATATTGGAATCGACTGAATAAACATTTCCCACTGAGAATGAATATGCGAATGATTCTGGTTTAACTGAGACAGAATTTCCATTAACAGCTCTAATAACTCCATCTGCTTTAACAAAAGACGTGAATGGAGAGACCCCTGAAATTGTTGCTGTTGCTCCAGATACTTGACCTGTAATATTATTAGATGTGACGAACGTTCCAGATACAACTTCAAGAGTTAACGTGGTTGAGTTAGCTGAAATAACAGTTCCTCTTGCACCAGACGTAGTTTGAATAATGCCTTCATATGATCTAAACGCGCCAGTGTTTGATCCCATAGTTAGAGTGTTTCTATTAAGAGATATGTCCTGATAGATGAGTTGGCCTGGAGAAAACAGAGAATTTGTATTAGCCAAATACAGAACAACATCTGGTTCATAGTAACCCGAAGTTAAAGGTTCAACCATTACAGACATCGGATTAATAGCATAATTGTTTCCAGGGTTTATTCTAGAAATACCTGCAACTTCCCCTATAGTTATTGTATTTGTCGACAAAGCACCTAAAATAACAGAAGATAGGTTTGATACAGAATTTGCAACAAATCCATAACCAGAACCTGTATTTGCATTAGAACCTGAAATAAGCATATCTAGGAATGGAACACCATTTGCGTTGTTTGCAGAAATTCTATCCGTGTTTATAATCACAGTTTCGGTATTTCCTAAAGCCCCTACAGAATATGATGCTCCCGTTCCTGTAGAATATACTCTAATCGTATTAGCCATCGCAACATAATTTGTTCTCATGACAGAGACGTTTGCAAGATTAAATTTAGAATTGGTTGTTAACACTAGCGCGGTGTTAGATGTTATAGAAGAAATTTCCCCAATGGGAGAGTTGTTTGCTCTATAAAAGAGAGTATCTCCAACCTGAGCAGATGAAAACGTTGTGCCAGTGCCCGAAACGTTTGGTGTATTTACGTTTGAGGTTGCTAAACCTAGAGCAACTGGAATATAACCTTTTACGTATGCTTTATCATATAGAGTTCCTGTTATTGAATATAACCCTATAGCAGATGAATTTGAGTCATTGACTATCGCTCTCACTGATACGTTTGATGTCGCCGTAGAAACAGCATTCACAGACGAGTTTGATGATAGTCTAACGGTATTAGCTATAGACCAATCGCCTCCTGTGACTGAGATGATAACATTTCCGGTAGAAGGACCCGTGGTATTGATACTAACAATATAACCATTAGCAACCGCTGTATTTGCAGCATTATATGCTGAAACTCGATCTAACACATTGAATGTATTTCCTGTTAATGTGCTATAAGATAGAGAATATAGAGGTTGAATTAAAGTTGTAAACGGAGCAAAAACACCATTTGTATTTTGAATTGTTATAACAGAATTAGAAACAATCACATTTGAAGTTAGCTGATAACCATAACCTGATTCTCTAAGGGTAAATCCGGATTTACCCGTGCCATTTACAACCTCTCTAACAATCGCTTTACCGCCTTTACCAGATGCTCCAGATAAAGTGTAAACATCACCTATCTTATTGTTAGCACCGCCCAAGGTGATATCGATAGTGTTTAGAGATCCTGTAATAAAGGGAGCTCCCTCTAAAGAATTAGTTGTTGTTACATATTCGCCTGTCTGAAAGCTTCCTTTAATAGAAGATAGGTAGATAACGTCTATAAATCTACCATTAATTTTCTTTCTGATAACATTTTCTACAAAGGCTTGTGCACTTGATGTGGCCCCTGTTAATTGCTTTCCGATAAATGTGAATGCTATATCGGTTGGAGAACACTCTATGTATTGTGGAACAATCCAAATACCATCTGAAGGTCTAAGAACATCTTTACCAGGATCATAGATTTCAATGTCTTCATTGAAAAGAATCTTGAATGCTAACTTAAATGATTCTGTAGATCCTTTGGTTTTATACAGATCTTGAATATGCTTAACTAAAGTGTTTTTATCAACAGCAACGTCATAAGGAAAATTTAAAAGATACTCTTTAAAAAAATGAGAAATGAATTCGTCTACCGTTTCATCAATATTCCTATATGACAAAATGTTCCTAGATTCATTTCCACTGGAATCTAGAAATTCATAATATGCTTTCACAAAAGACATAAACGTTTCACCGTCTATGTTGTAAAACTCGGGAAACTGTGAGTTAATAAGTGGGGCTATATTCATTTTCTAACCGCGGTTACTGTGATATTGATATCATCTGGATCGATTGCAAGAATTGTGTTGTTATACACTGAAAAATCATTAGCTTTAGATTTAGCGTATACTTCAATTTCTCTAATGTAATCTTGAATTTCTGGTAGATTTAGGATTACTTTTCCTGTAGAATAATCGATCGTTCCTACAACGTGTAGAAGAGTTACTTCAGATCCAGCTTCAGATGTTGCAATCTCTATTTCTCCTAAACCAGTGTCTTTCAAATATGAGGCAACATTAGCATACGTAAAGGTTGAAGATCCCAGAGATCCTACTTCTAATGCATTTTGAAATTCTAGAGTATATTGAATTGGGGTATTTAATTCTGGATATACTTTCTTGATAACCTTTGTTATTAGATTAGACGTGATGATTGAAGCATCAGAAGAATCGATTGCTGCAGCTAATTTAGAATATCTAAATGATATATTAAAATTATCAAGATAAGATGTGTTGAATGCTAGGATGGCATTTTTAATTGTATTTTGAATATCTGATACTGTTTGTGTAGTAAGATTCAAATTGTATTCTGCAGAAACATCTACCATGATATATGTATAGTCAGCAGCTATAACTAATGGCTCTATAGAAATAGGTGTTTTTGTAGAAATAAAAGATTCTATAGAATCCTTGATTACAAGAGGGATCCCATCAAATGAATTGAAATCTATAGAGATATAGACCTTTCCATATTTAGGTGGATCTAGCTTTTCTCCACCAAATACGTTTATTGTTCTGATATCTGGATATTGAGACTTTAAAATAGTTTTATAGTCTTCTGGAGTGACAGCACGCTCTTGAGTTTGGTAATGTCTAGGAGCATTATACTTAATAGAATCTATAGACTCAGCTAACATTCCCCCAAATGCAGGAGTATTTGTTGTTATCGTCACAGGATATCCGGATATCGATGAAGCGAGTGTGAAAGCCGAAATACCATTTGGAGCATCTCCCTGTGATACTCTATATGTTGCTGAAATAATATTACCCGCTGATAGAGCTTTTCCTAGAACTCCGTCTCCAAAAATCAATTCGTATCTGCCTTTATCTGCAGCCTGTAGGAAGAAGACTGAAGAAGATGAATTCAATCCAATTAAAGATGTTGCTTGTGTATAATCAGAATTTGAGGTATCAGTGTTAGATGTTTGAATGTTTACAGAAAGAGAAGAGGTGTCGATATTCGTATTCTGTAAGATATATTTAGATCCAGCTGCAAAGGTGAAGGTTTCTGTTACATAAACTCCTTCATAAATGGCGACGTTTGATGCCAAGTATGATTGAGAAGACGTTGTGATTATATTTTCAGCTGTTGTAAAGGTATAAATGTCATTATCTAATCTGGCTGTAAAGGCAGTTCCCTTTGGAATTAGAATAGACGATGGGGCATCGCTAGGTGTTATTTGAATATCAATATATGCTGTAGCAGATCGATTAGATCTAGGAGTATAGTTTAATTCTTTTGCTCTAGATACAACAGAATCTCTAAGTTGAGCTGAATCCAAGAAAGATTCAGATATGGCCATATTAGTATAAAACCCGTTTAAATGAGTATTATACGCTAATAGATCTAAAAGAACAGAGATATTAGATCCCTCGTAATCTATATCTTTAAATTGAGGCTTTGCACGAAGATAGTCTGCCAAGCTAGATCTTATATTATCGAAATCTAAACTCGAAATAACTAAAGCTGAATTTGCCATTTATAGTCCTAAAAATAGAATTAAACCGAAGATGAAACCTCTAAGTGTTTCCACGATTGCATAGTTTTTAATCTTACCTTGAGCATATAACCAAGCTAAAGCTGTAGCAAGAACAGAATAAATGATCAACTCGGCGGCTAATATATTAGATGTATGATTAATTAAAGAAGCAATGAAAGTTATATTAGATGGAACAAGATGAATGGCAAAAGTTCCTATAAGTTCTCTAGGAGTTCTTGGATCAATTTTGCCCCCGAAAACTTTCCATCCACCTGGAAAATTTCTATAAATGCACCATGATACAAATGGAATGAGTAAAGCTGGAGCTAAAAAGTATGCATATGCTAAAAGAGCCACAGTCACATAATGTATGCCGCGACCTGGAATCTTAATCTTAGTTTTAAGTGTTTCCCAACCAAATCCTCCACCTGAGAATCTGTCAGCAAATGCAAAAATAATAGGAAGTAAAAGCATTAACGAACCCTCTCTAAACCAACATTCATATCGATATTGATTATCTGAAGACTATTTATAAGTGAAAATGTAATAGACACATCTACTTGATTATTGACTGTTGAAGAAACCGTGATATCAATTACTTCAGCTCTAGGCTCTTGATTTGCTATTGCTGTTGCAATATTAGCTTTAATTTCATCTAAAACTATAGGTGTGAGATTTTCAAATAAGAATCTCGTTATATTCGCGCCTGATCTAGGTCTAAATTTTCTCTCATAATAGTTTGTTTTGATGATGTTTATAATAGAAGATCTAACAGCCATTTCATTTGTATTCAGAGCCAAATCTTTTTTAATTGGATGAATAGTGAATGATGTTTTAAAATCAGAATAAATTGTATCTTGTTGCGTTGCTGACATTATCCGTACCTAACTTTATCTGAACCTGTTGCAGTGTGACCACAAAGAGCGGCGTCACCCTCTAAACAAACCGGAATTCCTTTAATATAAATTTTAGAAGATGCTTGAATCATTTTTGATGATAGATGAATGCCAGAGTTGTGTGGAGCAATTGCATCATTTAAAACAGATACCGGATATCCTTTAATGAAAACTTTGCTCTGACTTCTTTGAATAACACCACCTGCTGTATCAATTTCAGCTCTAACGATTCCTTTACTCATTTAGGTTTCCATTCTAAAACTTTATGTAATCCTGAATCGTATACAGGATTAGCTGGATTCTTACAGGTCAATATTTGCTGTCTGTTAGAGCCTTCACCATTATAAGAAATATGAATCCAAATCTGAGAATTCCCATATTCTAAAATCAGCTGATCAAATAGAATATTATCTCTAACCCATGTTGCGATTTGATACATTGATTCAGGATCCGTCGAAGATCTTCCAAATGTCAAATCTGCTGCCATTCCTCTCTCATGCTGAGATTTACCGCTTCCTTGTCTAAAGGCAGAATTGATTGATACCTGAGAATACTTTTCTTTAATAGGATCTAAACAGTTTTGAGATAGAAGAGACAGGTTTGCTGCTAATCTAGACTTATTTCTACCTCCTTGTGCTCTAATCTGATAAGGGAATATTGGAGAAGGATGTGTTAAATGACATAGTCTATAATATTTAGACATCTGCAGTTCTCCAGAAATAGCGGTGTCTGGTAGTTTCTCTATTCCAGATGTTGATACAGATCTAGGATTCATTGATGGAGATCTGTCGGAATCTATTTCTGATGATGAATATGTTTTATTCTTAATTTCATCGTACTCTTCTTGACTAATTCTTCCAGCAGCTAAAGCAGCATCTAGATTAGTGTTAATAGAATCGGAATCATCATCTACACCTTGAATAATCGATTCTATAACAGAAGGACCATTTTCCTTAGCTAAAGAAGATCCTAATCCAGTTCCCGTAGTTTTTGCTGCTGGAATCGATTCTTTCGCGGATACTGAAGATCCTGAATCAATATCATACTGCGCAGCATCTAGAGAAATATTTCCATCGGATTTAATAGAAGCCTTTCCTTTAGAAGAAACCACATATGCTCCCTGAGATCCGATATTGATATCACCGACTGATGATGTTGTTATAGATTCAAAGTATTCATCTAAAGTTTTACCAGTAATTTTGATAGATTGTTTTGCATACAGATCAATATTATCAGATGTTATTTTAGAATTTAAGCTCTTCTGAGAAATCAAATCTGCTTCCAAATAAATGTTCTTTGCTTTAAGTCTAAAGTCTTCACCTACATTCATTTCAGTTTTTCCGGCAACGTTAATAGTAGAATCATTCATACAATTGATTATAATGTTACCTTTTACGTATAGATTGGCTTGTCCTTCTATATAGATTTTACCATCTTTAGCAATGATAGTGTAATGATCACCGTTTATCTTATTAACCTTATCACCATCTGGTCTATACTCTTCGTATGATCCAGCTCTATGATATCTAAATAATCTTTCATTTCCAGGAGTATCATCTATTTCATTGATATGACCTGATTCAGACTTATGTGTAGCTACATACGGATATACACCTCTATATGCAAGTGGAGGTTCTATTCCAATGGGTGTAATGTGTATGTCATTCGGTTGTGTATTGGCGATCTCTACAACTTTAGAATTATCTGCACGAGCATAAACAGGAGTAGAAGAATTTGATGTTATTGGAGCAGAAATAGGATTTACAATGGTTGTAACCAAGGATTGCTCTAAAAGCATATTTTCCAAGTTGTTATACGTTATGGTAAGATCAGATAATGTTTCAGCTATATTTCCAGCTAACACATCATCCAAAACTTGAATAACACCATTTGCTATCTTTATAGCACCAGATGTGAGTGCTATAAGATCTGTATTAACCGTGATCACGCCATATTTCAATAGTGTAGAAATGATATCAGCCACCTGTAATATTCTTTCCTGTTGATCGTGTTGGAACGGATGTTCCCTTCATTGAAGCAAGCGCTTGCTCTGCATAATTTAAACGTCTATCAAGATGAGCATACGCAGCATTTGGAGCTTCAAATTTATTCATAAACACTGTTGTTGCATCAGTTAAGGTTGTTGTATTCTTAAGAGCTGCTAATGAAGCTTTCTTTTCACCTTTAGTTAATTCATAGATTAGAAATGCATAATTATGATCATCAATAGCAGCAAACTTAGTGATATCATATCCATTGAAATTCTCTTTAACGAAGTCAATGAATTTATCCATTCTTCCTTTTGATCCACTTTTTACATTTTTCGGATTAGTCCACTGGGCCCAGCCATATCCTTTAAGAGATGTACCATATTCCCAGCATGGACCTTTTGCTCCACCTTCCCTAAGATCTGGTTGAACTCCAGATGATTCTAAGCCAAGATTTCCTAATATTGCCGCAGCTTGAAAATCTTGAATGTTCAAGTCTTTCATCAATCTGGTTCCTATTGGGCCAGCCTTTACAGCAAATGCTTTTGACAATTGTCCTAATGATTCCACTGGTTTTGTGCTTTCTAATAATGTTTTTACTGTATCAACGGTGCTTAACACGAAATGCGCAGCTCCAGTTGCAACGGTTCCTAGAACAAACGGTATTTGACAGTCTCTACCATCAGCAAAGAAGCCAAACACAATTGTTCCTTCGATGGGCCCAACTGGAGATTTTCCTATTCCAAATACTCCAGCTGAACCAATATCTTGAATTGGCATAGCCCATGGAAGATCTGAATTAGGAACAATATTTTCATCTTCTGGATGAATTCCAAACACCCTTACTCGAACTCGACCCAGGCATAGTGGATCATGTCTATCTACAACTCTGCCAAAAAACCAGCAGAATCCGTCCATGCCTATAAAATGATTACTTCCTGCCATCATTTACTCCAAGTTTAGCAGCATTATTTAAATATGCAGAATTAGAAGGTTCTGGTTTCTCTTTAGTGATAATAGGATCAGAGAAGCCATTTTTATAAAGATCGTACGTACAAGTATAAGAATCTGGAGTCAGCTTATGGTGAATAGTTGTAACCAAAAAATATCCAGACATAAATCTGTCATGAAGTTTATTAGCACCAGACGTTCCTACTATTTCTGGTAAATCGATAGAAATTACGTCGCCAGCAGCAATATTAGGATCTCCATACACTTCACACGTGAACATGTTTTGAGCTAATCTAGTCATATACGATGCTCTATTAGGGATGATCTCTTCTAAATATGTATCAGGTTGAGTTGAATCCTTTGGAATAAAGAATAGTTTGGTATGTTTTCCAGGAGGAGAATCTTTAGCTAAGTTGAAGATCCCTAAAACTGTTTGAGGTTTAGATCTCTCTGCAGTAACAGATCTAATGAAATCTATAGAGTTTTCTGGATATGAGGTTTCTTGCACCGATTCACCGGCAGCGCCCAATGTATTGTAGTTCGTGTAATTATCGATAAATTTGTAATTTCTATTCTTAAGCTTTTTATTGATGAAATCGAAAATAAAAATATTGCTTTCGAAATAACCATTCTTGATCTTTTCCATAGTATCAAATCTAGATTTCTGAGACATTGATATTATGGTTTTATAAGCTTTCGAATCATCTGAGCTTATTGGAATCAACGGTGATTGATAAAAGTATGTGTATGTTTTAGGATTTTGATTATAACGAATCTTCCCTCGACGAATCAAATACTCAACATCACAAAAGTTGAATCCATCTTTATTCTCAAAAAATAGATATGACGCTGATTGAAACACATTTTCTGCTATAGATCTTCTAGCTAAGAAATTAAGCGTTTCAAATGGCGTCATCGTAGGCACTACAATATTTTGATTTCCCTTAGTAGGCTGAATATCGACGTTCTTTTTCTTTTTTCCAGTTGGCAGTTCTTCATTTACCTTCAAAAAGTCATTTAGAATAATCTCAGCGGCATCTGATATTTTCTTTTTAAAAGCTCGTTGAACAAGTGTACATGCATCGAGCAAATGCTCTTCTGAACAGAAGTCTAAAACATATGTTCTAGTTGTTAATGCTTGATTGGTAGAAATGTCTTCAATAGAATTGACGAAAAATCTTCTGAATACCGGTTCAAATCCTAAAACTTCATAGTTGATCTCTAAATATTCTTCTCCTACAATAGGAAAAGCATTTGATGTTTCTCCATGGCCATTTACCATGCCATTTAAAAGATTAACAGCATCCTGAATAGCAACAACACCATACATGCTATTTTTAAAGATATCTTCATAGATTGACATGTCTATGATGAGTGTTGTTATGTCGATAAACTTAGATCCATCGAAGTTTTTCAATATACAGCTAAATGATTTAAGTGATCCATGTCCTTTATAATTAGGCATTCATAATTTCTCTAAGCTGTCTTTCTATTGAAGGAATAAGAGATTTATCAAGCAATTTTATATATCTCTTCTTTTCATTTTCTTCTAATTCATACGTATAACAATCGATCGACATCCATTCAGCTGGATTTGGAGACGTTGTGCTATAGATCCTAATGTCGTCATCGATTGATACTTTATCCCAAGAATACCCATGAACAGTTGGAGAATACACAGCTTCTGTTAAGAATAAATTAGGATTGTCTCTTGATATGTAATAAATGCTAGGTTTTTTTCTGTAAAAGGCAAGCGAGTAGCCTTCGAGTTTAGTTAAGCCGTTATCTTCTTGCAGCAAGTAGCTATTGCTTTCTAATAGAAGGTTATTAGATTGACATGCTGAAACAGAGCCATACTTATCTTTAATGTACGCATCAAAATCTTTATTTGAAACCGGCCAATCGTAATACGGATCTATGATATCATTACAGTAATATATGATCCAATTATAACCAGGATCTCCATAATAATCATATGCTAAATTATCTGCGGTTTCTCCGTCAGATAGAGTATATGGATAAAAATTACTTGCATTTGACTTATATGAATCAAGAATTTTAGCTCTCATAGTAATATTTTTGAGAGTTGTTCCATTGTATACAGTATCCGGAAAGTTATCAAAATATTTAGCCATTATAGACCCTTAATTGCTGCTTTGATTTCATCACCAACAGATATAGATTCTGCTCCATACGTTTCAGCTGTATGGATAGCTCTTTCATGGAATCTTAAAGCTACATCAACAACAACTGGTTGATTCGTAACTTTATAGAATGCAGGATGACCATCTCCATCATATTTGAATGATATATCTGTTAGAAAACATCCTAGTTCTGACACCTTAATAAGATCTTTGGGAACAAACTCTAAGAATGCAATATGTGGATAAGCTAAACCAACAGCTACTCCCTCAACTTTTCTTGGCAAAGCCGCCTGTTTAAGCATTTTTTCTATTTTTTGAAGAGTTCTACTTTCTTCTTCAGATTTGGCAATGAATCTCCAGCTAAATGAGTGTTCTCTTAAATGTACACCATTGAATGTAAGAGACAAGTTTGGATTCAAAGCATTGCCTATGGCCTGTGGCGCGCTGGATTTAAGCTTATCGCCAAGGCCTGGTGTAAATGTTACTTGACCAATAAGATCTCCAAATCTTCCTGCTGCACTAGTCATAGCATGCTGTATACCTCCTTCACCAAATGCAGCAGCCTTTTGGGCCCAAGTTGTTCCTTGTCCTGCAGATCCAAATGTTCCTAATGCTCCACCGACAGCAGCACCTAGAGCTGTTTCATCATAATCTATACTTAAGTTATCTTCCAATCCAGATTGAGGCAGAGGT
>ERZ724522.513-NODE-513-length-24769-cov-4.140649_pt1 | contig 24769 bp, 24 predicted proteins | sample MGYA00376055_ERZ724522 | MGnify/ENA primary metagenome ERZ724522 (study PRJEB28724, sample SAMN07190884) | wastewater metagenome | isolation source: effluent of sewage treatment plant in Hong Hong | place: Hong Kong | collected 2016-03-17 ...
GATTTACTGCAACGATCATGTTTAATTCTAAGCCTAAGATTATGAGGCCAGGTCTTTATATAATCTGTAGATGTAGTTACTTTATCTTCAAAGCACTCTAAAGTTACATATCCAATCTCATTATCTATTTCAATATATTCATTAGAAAAATCTTCAAGGTTCCAAACAGTAAACCCTTTAGATAAAGATTCCCCATGGTCTTGCTGTATTAAAGATCCTGGATAATGTATTGTTCTATTCTCATCTATGAATTGACGACTATGAATATCACCCAACAAAACTAAATCGAATCCTGAAAATAAATCTTGTTTAACATATTCATTATTAATAGTATGGCCCAGATCTGTTTTGGCACCATAAACAGATCCATGATGCAATGCAATTTTAATATTTTTACCAGGAATATCTTTTGCTAAAATCCATTTATCTGGACTACCTAATACTGAGAATATTGAAAAATCTACATTGTCAATAGTATGGACTGCAGTATCTTTCCAATAAAAAAGATTGGGATGATTTAATGCCTTCACTATAGGAGTTAATGCATCTAACCTATTATTATTTTTTAAGTTAGTATCATGATTACCTAGTATTAATATTTTTTTACAAATATCAGCACACCCTTTAAATAAGTAAGAAACTAAAGATATTAATTCTGGAGATATCTCAGTTTTAGAATGAACTATATCTCCAGCTAAATATATGATAGTAGACTCATCTGCAATCTTTTTAATTTTTTCAAATGTTAAATCAAATACTTTACGATATTCTTTATGACGTTTAAAGTTTCTGATATGTATATCTGCTAAATGTATTATTTTAGAAATCATATCGCCTTTAAAACTTTATTTTTAAAAATATCATACTCAGACATTTTTCTAGATGACTTAATTCTCTTCCAAATTTCATCAAATCCTAACTTATTAACATCGAAGCTGTCAGGTATTTCCACAAAATAAACAGTAATCCCATTAGATAAAAAATATTCAGAATGTTCGTAAGATTTCTGAATAGCATCCGGGTCGAGGCATAATATAATTTTCTTAATTTCATTTTCTAAAATTGTTAATTTTAATGATTTACTTAAAAACTTACCATATAAAGGGCTGGCATTTACCCGTATTGTCATAGCATCTAATGCACTCTCACATAATATTAATGGAAAATCATAATTCAATTGCAATTCAAACCCCACAACATTCCTATTAACTGGAGGGTTAATAAACTTTTTATAATTGCTTTGCAAAAAAGACCTATTAGTCATATAGGTTAGTTTACCATCCTTATTATAGTTTGGAAATATTAACATTCCATCATACATTCCACCCTCACAATATCCGATGCGATATTTAAATATATCCCCCATTGTTATACCTCTGGATTGAATATATTTCAGCGCCGTCTTATAATAAAAATTTTTAGAATTATTTACCCATAATGGAATATATTCTTTAGGTAATTCTATAAAAGTTTCTAAATTATCTTCCTCATCTATATAATCTTTAAATTTATATGAATTAGGTAAGATTTCAAATAATCTTTCAAATTGAAATTGATCTACTTTAAGCTTTTTAAATAATGAAAAAATTGTTCTTCCCTTAGCACCGCAAACCCAACAATTCCATTGCTGTCTATCTGGATGCACTTCTAACTTCTGCTTATAATGTCTACAAAATGGGCAATAAAATGCCAGATTTCCTTTACTACGAATGGAATATTCGCCTAGATTATCAGCTAATAAAGAAGTTATAGAAGAACTCATTTAAATAAAACTAATAAATACTAATGAAAAAACCAAATTTAACTTAAATTATTTCAAATCTTCTAATTTCTTAAGCACTTTCTCATCATTTAACATTTCTTCAAAGCCAGGATGTTTCATTACTGGCCATTGTCCTAATTCAAACCAATTACAATAAGCAGTTTCCATATTGTCTTCTGGTTCAAATTGTTCTGGTATAGTTGCTATAAATGTATGATATTCAAAATTATCTCCTTGACATAAATACAATTTCTCCAATTTAATAGATCCATTATACCCAGTCTCTTCTTTAATTTCTCTTTTACAGCAATCTTCAATAGTCTCACCGTCTTCCTTTCCTCCTCCAAATGTTGACCAACATAGTGGATTATCTACCATATTAGATCTGAATTGAAGTAATATCCTGCCAGTATCTTTTGCATATATAATTGCACCAGCAGCTTTTGATACTTCTTGAGATTCTTTTAATTGTTTATATATTTTTGATAGTTTCATAACTCCATTAAATCCTTTTTAAATTGCTCACTCATCTTAATTGACATTGATTTTCTATTACCAATATTACTATTATAATACTTAGGATCTATTAAAACATTATACTTGTGCTGCAAAGATTCTTCTGAAAAATTTACTTGGCCCTTTGTTTCACAGATAATAATTATTTCAAATCTAAAATTCTCCTTCCCTAATCTTTCAATATCCGAATTTAACTCCTTGCAAGAACCAGTATAAGTTCTCCAATCAGATTCGCTTCTAATTACTGTTTTTCTAGTCTTCCCTTTTTTCGCGATTCTGCGCGTTTTACCAAAGTATTTTCTTCCAATATATATTTTATTACCCAGAAGGTTTTCAACGCGGTAGACAAAGCCAAACGCGTTTTCTGGGGGTGTTTCTAGAATTGTTCCTTTATATATCCAATGTGATGTCATTTTATAGCATTTTTATGCATTCCTCTCATTTCCTTTAGCATCTCCATAAGCTACTGCTAATGGTAATAAAGTTTTAATTGGTAAATCTACTACTAAACATTTTACTTCAAGATCCGGATTCAATAATAAACAAGATAAAAATCTATGATGGCCATCTATAATTCTATTATCAGATGATGTTATTAAAGTGGTTGAAGCTAAAAATTTTAAAGAGTTTTCTACTCCAAATTTCACTACTGATTTAATACTTTTATCTAAGTAAACTTGTCTTTGTATTGGTATTAAATTCTTAACAGCTATTTTATTTACTTGTACATCTATTTTATCATCTGGTTTATCTTGATCCCTGAGTCCGTTACTCATAAAATTAGTTGCCGCTTTATCATCCAATCCTTGGGGGAAAGGATCTGAAGGATCTGTTCTGTCTGACCATGGATTTTTTAAATCAATTAGACCATTTTTTAATTTCATTTGGAAATCTTTAACATCCTTTTCATCAATAACAGGCATATCGTGTCTTTTAGTTTTACCCAAATTAAACTTTTCATACGCGATTTCTAAATTACTTTCCAAGTTTGGAATGTTTAATCCCAAAGATTTTATATATTGTAAAGCTTTATCTATTGGAGTTTTTAATAATTCCACAGTCCCAGCCTCTTCCCCATCTTCTTTGAGAAGTATTATTCTTCTTGCTATTTGTGATAATTTCATAATGACAATGCTGTTTTAATATACCCAATTAATCCTTCCAACTTTGCAGATAATTCTGTTCCTGTAATTGCTGATTTGACACTATATAATATTGAATGAGGTATCTGAGAATTTTGTATTGCTTTAGCAGAACTAATACCACCATCAGCTAATAATATGGCCAATATACCGGCCAAAACTATGTCAGCAAATTTTTTCTGCTTAGATTCTTCATCTGTAAATGTTTTTGCTAATTTAACCAAAGGAGCTTCTAATTTATGTTCTAATTCTTCCGCAAACTCATTAATTTTTAAAACAATACTTGATTCATCATTTTTATTTTTTCTAAAGAAATCTTCTACCGGAGCTAATATCTTCGCAAATAACTTAAGTAAAAATGGAGTAGATAAAACCACTCCAACCATTGTTCCAATTACTGACTCTGTTTGTCTTTTGGCTATTATATTTGCTGCATTATCTATTTTTTGTTCTAAATCTTGAACAATAGAATCCACATCCAAATCATCAATTTCTTCTTTTAACGTTCTTTTAGTAATTTCATTATGTATATTAATTTGTAATGCTCTCAGATATTTATTTACATCGCCATCAGTGCATCCTATTTTTTTTCCGGTATCTTTTTTGTAGATACATTTTCCCTTTACTTTATATGGCATTATTTTTTTCTCCTGTATATATGATATTCTTTTTTTTCCTTAATTATAAATATTTTCTAATTCCTTATAATAGTTTTTCAAGCTTTCATTTTCATCGACTACCCTAATTTCTTTATTAGAATATTTTCTAATTAACTCGGTATAATAAGGCACATCCTTTTTTGTGTTATCATTAATCAATATTAAAAAATAAAATGTATTATTTTTATTTTTTTTCAATTCTATTACAACAAAATTATTTAATTCATCTGTTAAAAATGGTGTTAAACTATCTCCATATATTCCGTATTCATTATATGTCCGTTCTTCTTTATCTGCGAATTGATCTAGGTATTGAGTAAGGGAAACCACTTCAGTTGTGTTATCTCCGTACTTATCTATATTATATGTATAAAAATTATCAGTATTATTTTTTATATATTCAACAATATCATTATGATCTAAAGATGTAATAATTCGTTTTTTATCTTTATATGCTCCAACCAATTTATCCAAATATAAATCTTCTTTAGGATTAGAAATTCCCATTGACCGTAGCCACTTAAGTTCCTTTTCGCCAACATCTTTAATTGAACCACCGTAATTTTCCTTAACTTTAAGTTTAATTGATGGATATTTTTTTAAATATGCGGTTAATTCGTCAGAAATCTCATCTATTCGCGTTCCGGTCCAGACATTGTATGTATTTTTAGAATAACCTGCCGATTTCCAGTAATACCATTTTTTCTTAATTATTATAATAGATTTTATATATTTTCCGATATTAATAATCTTATCTTTAACATATTCTTCAAATTCATCACTTACCCAACCTTGCCCATCATTCCTAGGCGAAATTTTATACCGTTCAGATAATTTATCCCCATCCACTTCTATTTGATATACAAATTCTTTTTCTCTACCCACAACATAATCATAATCTTTATTTCTAGAAAAAGAATTTCTATCACCGATAGAATCGTTTAATAACATATTTCTAAATTTATCATCGTCCATTGTATGATATATAATACCAACCTGCTTAGCTTCTAATATCCTTCTATATATTTCTGCTAATTTCATTAGTTATCCGTCAAATTTTGTTAAGATATTAATATCTACATCTTCGCGCATTTGTAATGCTTGTCCTAATTTAGCGACTACTAATAATTCACCTTTATCATTATAAAATCCTATAGTTGTGGCGTATGGTTTTAATAATGAACCAGTAAAATCTGAAATTAGTTGATCTGATTTTGGTGATCTTCTAGCTGATGGATTCATTGTTAAATTAAAATCTCCCTTTCTAATTCTGCTTAGGATTGAATATTCATATATAGTGTGTGTCCCATCATAATTTAATACCCAATTTGTACCAGATAACATATTATTATATATTGGATTCAAGGATGATATCACAATATTACCTGTTCTATAAAATACATTTCCAACAATAGCTGTATTATATATGTAATCTGTATTATATAAATCTATATGAAATGTAGATCCGGATATATTTGATCCTGATATAAATGAACTATTATAAAATCTAACCTCATCCAGTTTGCATGTTATAGAATTATCTCCAGATTGATTTACCGCTCCAAATAATATATCGTATCCATTTAATGGATTAGATGTAGAATCATATATTTGTTGTTTAAATTGATTGTTTATAAATAAGGCACAGTAATCATTATGACGAAGGGCACTAACATGATTCCATGACCCCGTTGTTAAGGATCCTGATATGGAAATTGAATGAAATCCGTCCGATCTTTTATAGTATAATGTTGAACCAGATATAGATATGTCATATGGATACACATCTGTATATTGATCTACAAATGAACTAGATATATATCTACCTTTCACTATTTGGCCAGTAGTAGATAGAACTTTATCCTCATATCCTAATACATCTTTATAAACAACTCCGCGTTTAGTTATTAATGAACCAGAAGTATTTCCACTTAAGTATACCCAAAATGAAATTGTAAATTGATCTAAGGAATCAAAATCAAATTCCTTTCTATTATGAATTTGCACATACCCACCAGATCCATCGAACTCAACTGCTAAACCTGATCCTGTATTATTAATTTCAATACCAGGAACAATATTAATATTTTTTAACTTATAAGTTTCGCTTAAAGAAAACTGGCTAGATTGGTATTTAGATTCTAAATATTCAGAGAATCCATGACCAAATTTAAAATTTCTATATAATTCATTAAATCCAAAATATCCAATTAAATTAGATCTAGACATATATGATGAAGAAAATAAAGAATCTTCTACATCTATATCATATAAATTACCATACCCGTCATCTTTAAGAGTAATACCTAAATCAGAATTAATTATTCTTACAGATTCTTTCCTTAAAGATTCGCCATAATCCATATATGGTATGCTAATTAAGGACGCAGTTAAGTTTAGAAATTTATAAGAATATCTTTTATTTGAATGTTCTGCTGATCTGTAATAATCATATGGATATCTATAATACATATGATCAATATGCTTCCAAATTATATGTTTATAAGATCCATCTAAAGAATTTATTGGATCATTTAATGCTTCGTCAGTTCCAATTGGAGTTTTTCTTGTTGTAAAATAACCCTCTAATAAAGAATATCCTGAACTAGTTGTTTCGAATTCGCTTCCTGATATTGAATAAGATTTATATACCTCAATTGGTGTTAAATTGAAGTCCTGCGGATAAATCGGGGCAAATGTTGATGGTATAGACACACGTTATTTATTTTTTCCGATTAAGTCAATCATTGAGTTACCTTTATATTGAATAGCGCTTCTTCCGAGGCTGATTTTAAATATGGTTTTGGTAATTTTGCTACTGCTAATAATTCCTTATTAGAATTATATAATCCTATAGAAGTAATATAAGATTTTTCTTTAGCTTTAAATTCATCAATAATTAAACCTTCTGAACCACTTATATACGTAGGATTGTTACTATAGTTGAATAATTGATTTTTAACCCGAATAAAATAATAGTTATTATAATTAATCAATAATTTTCTAGCCTTAAATCCAATTGGATCTCCCGAGGAATCAGTATATTTATTTGGCGCGGAGGCTCCGGATATTGATGTAAATAATCTATATGGATTCAATCCATGCTTTTGTATATTTCTATTTGTATTGAAATTAAATAAAGAATCCATTTTAGATCCTGCCAATACAATAATTCCATGGTTTGGATAAAATATTCCAATTGATCCAGTATCATTAATGCCGTCTTCTAATGTGCCTTGTACAACATCATAAGTTTTAGATGTTAAATACACTTCTCTTCTAGAAGAAGTGACAGATGAATCAACATATGACCCAGTTGTTTTCCAGCTAACAAATGAGATAGATGATGAAGGAGAATTACCAGTAGTTATTGATGAAGAAATCCATCCTAAATTTAATTCCCAATTACCAGTATCCATAGATGTACCATAACGATCGCGTTTCACATCTATTACATAGATATAATCTTCTTCATTATCATCAATAACAAATTTACTTTGTCCTTGCGGTAATAAAATATTAGCAAATTGTGAATAAATTGCCTTTGTCAAAGTCTCATTATCCAATCCACCTAAATCAATAGCTCCTTTACCATCATAGTCTCCATAAAAAATTCTATATTGTAAACAAGTGCATTGACTATTTAAATCATTTGAATATACATCTAAACAAAAATCTAAATCATCTAGTGAAGCAGTAACGTCTCTCCAGTGATTTTGTTGCGTAGTAGAGCCACTACACCATAATTCCTTTGTTTCAATTTCTGTTTCTGTAATTATATCTCCAGAATAAACAACTCCATATATATTACCACTACCAATTGGAGGCAATTCTCTAGTTGGTGGTTGGTATGGAGGAACAGTTTTTCTATCTCCAATATCTGGAGTTTTATTTTCTCGATCTGAAGTCGTATCTATTGTGCATAATCTACCATTAGAGGTTATATAAAAATCTCCTCCTAATTTCGGTATAGTAAACTTTGCTAATGCAACGTTAAATCTACTTAAAGTTGAATAAGATACTTCTTGAACATCGCATAAGAAATCTTTAATATAATAATCTGTACAATTTACTTTAAATTTTCTTCCAACATACGCTAAATCATCATTTCTTAAATTAACCATAGTTTGAAATGATAATGCATCGGATGCAGCAATTCTGGTAACTTCGGGTTTCGAAATAAAATTTATTACTTCATCCTTCCATTGAAATCCATAATCCCACAACACGTGGCCATATTGGTATAAATCTAAACATGGATTTTTAGGAGCAGCTACTTCTGGAGGATATATTGGTCCACCAGTACTAGGAGGATCGTTTTTAGGGCTATTAGGAGTTACAATAGGGGGATCTATAAACTTAGGGCCTGGATCAGTATAAATTCTTGGTTGATCTATATGATATGTATCAAATCCTCCAGTAACTTTAATATCCGGATATCCTCTTGGCAATACAGGTGGAGAGCCAGGACCATCATCTGTAAATCCTTGTCCATCTTGGGATCCGCCACCAACTGTATTCACTTTTTTCTTACCACCTAAACTAACATCTGAGCCACCCACTTTAACACCTGTTTTAGTAGTTCCTCCAAATCCAGTATTAACTTGAGTGATACCTGGACCGTCCAATCCTACATTTCTTTGGGTAATTCCGGGGCCATCCATACCCACACCATCTTGAGTGATGAGAGGACCGCCGTACTGGGTACCTGTCTGTGTAATACCAGTTCCAGGATCGATATATTGATAGCCTCGTAAATCTATTGGTAGCATTTATTTAAAACTCCAATTTTACTTTTAGAAGAACTTCTTTAAAAAATGATTTTTGAATTGGTTTTGATAATTTAGCAACTGCCACTAATTCTTTTCTAGGATTATACAAACCAACAGAAGTAATATAAGTTCTAGGATCATTTATAAATGACGGGTGATATAAATCTCCCTCACTGCCAGTTATAAATGATGGATTATTACTAAAATTATATTCTGCATTTTTAACTCTGCAGAAGAAATGCATTGATTTTACTTTCTCAGCGCTTCTAGCTTGGAAACCTAAATAATCTCCAGATCCATCAGTATATTTAGCGGCTCCAGATATAGATGTAAATAATTTATATGAATTATCCCCATTAATTTCTCTGGCGGTGACTGTTGCAAAAGAGCCTGACTGATCTAACTTATTAGCATCTAATACAATTATACCTTGCCTTCTAAATAAAAGACCATATATATGCGGACTAGAAGAATTATATGCCCCGTCCTCAATTGATCCTGAAATTATTTGATATACTTCACCGCCGTTTTCTATAGTAGCAGAATTAATACTAGAGTCGTCAATTAAACGTAATACTTTACCATTACCTGATAATTTAACATTAGATCCAGTGTGTGCTGACGCTAGACCACCCCCAGCTACAAATTCAGAACCAGATAAATGAGCTAAGCATAATTCAATATTACCTTCATCTAGATATTCTCTCATTCTGGCTCTGGCAACATTAATGACATATATATGTTCGGTAGTAGTGCCTCCAATTGTAAAATATTCTTTACCCGGAGATAAGCATAATAGCCTGTATTGACCATATATAGCTCTTGAAGGAGTATCCTCAATTTGACCACCTTCATCCGCAGAACCTGATCCTAATTTATGACCGTATGCAACGGCGAATTGAATTTGTGATTTACAATCTGCTGCGGAAGATGAATTATAGATATCATAATAATACCTCTTTTGATCTGAGGTTTGTGTTGAACTAGTATAAAAAGTTAATAAATTACCATCATTATTTGTCCATAATGCCCTAGTAATTACCTCTTGTTGGTTTGTTACAATATCATCAATATTAAATCCGCAATATATCTTACCAGATCCAATAATGCCACCTGGAGGTGCTGGTGGAAGTGGAATAGATACTGTTGGAGGTATGCCTCTTGGTAACGGATCTACTGGTTCTACTGGAGGAGTATACATTAATGGACCACCCAGTGATGGAGTAGATTGCGGTATATTATTTGGCAATCCGCTTACTGGATTAACAGCTGATCTACTTAGAATATATACAATTTTTCTTTCATCGACGAAGTATACATTACCTGTAGTATCCATTAAGCCATTTAATCCCCTATCTCCTAATAATTGCTTATTAATTTTTTGGAAATTAGATAAAGCATATTCTGCAGTAAGAGATGTGGCTTCTAATCTATAACCTTCATTTCTTAATGCCTCAATTAAAGAAGCATCTATATAAATCGAAGGCTCATACCCTGCAGGTGCTGAACTATTTGTTGAACCTAAAGAATTTTGACTAAATGATAGCATTTTATTTTTTCCTTCTATTATGGCAATTGAATTGGAGGATTACCAGTTAATGGAATATTTGGAGTAGTATTAATAGTTTGCTGGTTAACAGTTATATTAATTACTGTAGAACCTCCTGTTTCATTACCTATTATAGTTAATGTAGTAGATTTTGGTCCTGCAATTGCTCCTTTAGCTTTAATTCTAAATACTTTACCTGAAAGTGTTATTGCTTGCCCGCCTTCTAAATCTGATAATGGTGGAGGACCATATGATGTTGTGGATGGAGATGCTTCAACCACTTCCAATACTGCAACATCGCTGTCTGCTAATACTGCAGTATATCCATATGTGGAATTACCTTCTGTGTAATTAATAGTTTGTGGTTTAATTAAATCTTGTTGTCCAGGAGATAATGTAATTGATGAATTAGGAACAGATACAATTGGTATCCTTACAGTTTTCTTTGGAAGAGTTACTAATTTATATCTCATTACTTGTGTTTCATCCGGAACTGCTTCGACTACTGGCATGTTTTCTATTACTACACCATAGTATGCAGAACCTAATGGATGATCAGGATTCCATAATGAATAATCAACTTCATCATCTGCTAATGCGAAGTGGGTAATATTAAATTCATTTTGCCCTTTGGCAAGCAATTCTCTACCCTTTCTAGTTAGGATAGCATCTATAGTTATTTCACTATTATTTAAATATGCCATTTATTTTTTCCTCAATATTTTTTTAATATATTCTTTTACTAACTTACGTTCATTTCCAGTTATCTTAGATTTAATTTCTAGAGTCGCATCAGCATGTAACTTTTGTACTGCATCTTCTAATTCAGAGTCTAATTTAACCCTTTGCGAATCTAAATCTGCATATTGTTTTTTAAGTTCTGCTTTTTTGACTTGGTCTGGTTCTGACTTTATTTTACTTGTTAAATCTTTTAGTTTCTTTTGAATATTTGCTAAATTTCGTTGCACTGTTGTTATATCCATACTACTACTTTTTTATATAAATATAGTTAAAAATTATTTTTATTATTCAATCTTTAAAGATCCTTCAACTCCAGTATTAAATGGAATTAAACTATTAGGATTAGATTCTTTAACTACTACAACAGGGCCACCATCTATTGTATCTGGAGAATCTATATTAATATCTTTACCTGATAATTTTGCTCCAATAAATCTGCTTTTCATAGAATTAGAACATTCATCATATTGATAAGAAGATGGTTTCAAAGATGAAGATGAATATTTATTCAATGACCTAGAATGATATAAATGCCATTCCCTTTGGTATCTATCAACCACATTACTAACATCATAATAAAATATCCTAATAAAATAACCACATTTAGTTTTATTCGTATCTATATATGATTCAGTTGTACTATAAGATCCTGAATATGGATCAATTGTATTGATTGTACCGCACCATTCTCTAGTTAAAAATCTAGATCCAGTTATACTTGGTATTCTACAAATTGATGAAGTATAGTAATTATTACTTATACATATACTACTTGTATTTTGCAATGAAGATGTGTAATAATTATTACTTATACATATACTACTAGTAGTTATTATAGATGAAGTATAGTAATTATTTTTAACTACTAATGAAGATGTATAATTAATGTTTGCATCATAATTAGGATATTCGCCACTTTGAGTGGATTCATATCGGATTGTAGATTCCCATTGAGTAGCTTCAATGCTAGGTCTTCTACTAATTATTACTTTAGGTCTTTCTAATATTGTTGGTTCTATTAATATCCCAGCAATTAAATCTGCTCTTCCGGGAGTTAATTGTTTTACTTGATCAAAAAAGCTATAATCGTATACTGATAAAATTCTAATGAATGCATTAATATCATTTTTTCTTTGATATTTTTGATAATATTCCTTTCTTCTATTAGATAATTCAGTATATTCTGATTCAAATTCTAATTCAGGATCAGCAATCCATGGATCTAATTTTTCAAATCCCATGTGATTGAAAATATCTCTATTAATTTGATCAGTTATAGAAAATACAATTGCCAATCTATTAGAATCAATTCCAGATAAATCGTATCTAGATTTTTCTCCATAAGATGCAGGATCTAATTCATGTAATAATTCAGAATCTTCTATTCTAATTTTCTGGCTTTGTAATACATTTCCACCCAGACTAGGAACCTGTATATAAAATGTTTCTTGATCTGTTTCGTATTGATTATCTTGAGAACCACTATAATTCACAAAATACATTACTGAAGATGTTATTGTCTGATCTGGGTGCGATGAAGACATATATAAATACTCATCATGATCCCACCTTTGTTGATCTAAACCTAATGGAAAATATTTATATAATGAATAATAAGATCCGCTAATACTATCTGTATGATAGGACCCTGGATTTTGTACATGCTCAATATATGTTCCCGAAGAATATGTTGTATAATATTCTTTATAGGATTGAATATAACCATAATATGGATCAATTGAATGTAAATTATGTAAACTAGAAGATAAAATTCTAGCCGAGGTATTAGATGGAACACCTCCTAAATAATAAACTCCAGATCCAGTATTAAAGAAAGAAGAAGATATATTAATCGAAATAGAATCAGTATGCGATATTCTCCCATATAAAGCATCCGAAGCTCTTGCTACATCTAGATTTAATGTTTTAATAGATCCAGTTTGTAAAGGATCTTTATAAATTCTAAGAGTCCAAATGTCTTCATCAAATAACGGTAAATATTTTGTATATGAACCGCTACCTTGACCTAGTGCCTCAAGTAATATCTTACCATATTTATCACTTCCTGATACCATTACATTAGATCCTAATGTAACTGGACTGACTATAGAAACATGATATAAACTTGAAGTAGTATCAAATGCAAATAAAACAGCGGATCCTGAAGATCCTAACTTCCTAGTGTCAAATCTAAATTCTATTGTGTCTGGATCCCTAGCTGATAGTAAACTTTCAGATGGATGACTTAATGCATTTCCTTTCCACCCATTATATGCAAAAGATCTAAGATCCCTATTTGTTTTTACATATGAACCGGAACCTGCTAATAGTTTATATTGAAATCTATCTTCAATATATATTGGATTATCGACATCTAATCCTGGACCTCCATATTCTTTAATAGATATTAATGTTTGTGGAATGCCGTATATGGATAACAATGCCTTTACTGACCTTGAAGTTCCCTTTGTTTTAAGAAGATGTGGTAAATTATTTACAATTCTTCTCCAGATTTGATATGATTGATTTTCATGTGAATCTATAATAAATGAGCTAGAGCTTACTGCTGAACCGGATGAATCTGTTCCTAATTTATATAACCACAAATCAGATAATTGCCTAGTATTTTGTAATTCCCAACCAAAATTCTTAGCTATGTACCATAATAAGTTTCTACTAGGTCCACGGTCTGGATGCTCATCTCTAGAATGTATTTGGGTCATAGCACTTATATAAGTGTATAACATGTCAAAATGCTGCCCAATCATTTGCACAAATAGTATATATTGACTATTTGCATCATCCATTAAAATATGTTCTGGTATAGACCACCAAAGAGAATTATGATTTTGCGAATCATAATCTTTAGCATAATCAATACTAGATGAATACCATTCTAAACCTTGACTAGAAGTTACACTGTAGCAACACCACTGATTATCATTAATAAATTTAGGATAGGTAGTCTGGCTACCTGTTAAATCATGTGTAAATAAACTACCAGCGCCTTGATAATATAACCATCTTTCAAAATAATCAAACTGAGTTTCTATTTCAGATATATTAGTATTATATTTAGATATATTCTGACTAGTAATTCTGGAACCGCTTCCTGAAGAATAAGTTAATTCTTTAGCTGATTGTTTATAAGATTCAATTAACCCTAATTTATAAACAAAATTTTCAATCCTTTCTTCGGCTGAAGAGTAGAATATATGGTTAGAATGATCCGTATAATCAATATTTAAAGTCGCAGAATTTGATGAAGACAGTATTGAATCAATGACCTTCTGAGCAGTAGGTGTATTTGTTCCTAATAAATCATTCCAATTTTGTAAGTTTGTTGCAACGGAATCATATCCATCGACGTCCATTCTAAAATTAGGACCAGCTAATTTATTAGTTTCTAAAGGCTTAACCTCATTAATTAATATTACCGTATCAATATACGGATCCATTAACTCAATGGCGAACCATGCTTTGGACAATTCTTCTATAGATTCATCAACTGTATTATATAGTTTAATATAAAATACATTCTGATCAATTGGATCAAACTTTACATTTAAGATCCTATTAATCCTATTAGATCCAAAATTAATTACTAAGTTATTTAATAGATCTTCAGAAGATAAATTAAAAACATAATCTTTAAATTGATGTAATGATAATCTTTGCTGATCATTTACGATCAATTTAATTTCGTCTCTTTCTGGAGAAATTTCCTTAACAACTGATGGCCAATATACACTTTCAATATCATTGAAATTAGGGCTACCAAATACAGGTAGAAGGAAATTAAATGCTAATTTATAAGAACCTACCTTAATATTTAATATATCAAAAACCTTCTTAGAATCTAAAAAGATATTATTACTAGTGGATTCTAATATAATATCATTATTAATTACACTTCCTAAATAATCACCATCAAAAGTATAGACATGAACTTCATTAATTAATTTAGATTTATCTACAATGGAAGATAGATTAGGAGACAATAATAATGGAGATAATGCAGATTGGTCTTTAATAGTCAAATCCTGACCATATTCTGGACTATTTAGTTTAAGAATAACATCCTTATTAATAAATCTATTTAAACTCATTATTATGTTCCTTTAGATTCAAATTCAGCTTTCTTTGCGTCTGCTTCTGCTTGTTTCTGTTTAGCTTCTGCCTCTGCGGCATTGGCCTTTGCCTGATCTGCCTTAGCTTGTTCTATTGCAGCATTAGCCGCTGCTTTCGCCGCATCTGCTTCTGCCTTGGCTTGGTCAGCCTTTGCTTTTTCAGCATCCTTTTCCGCTTTTACAGCCTTGATATTTTTATCTGCCTCTGCAGCTGCTGCTTCCACCATTGCACCAGCAGATTTGGCAGATTGCTTAAGATCCAAATAATTAGCAAAATTTAATTGATCCTTGAGCGATTCAGACCAAGAAGCTGACATATCTTCTTTCTTAGATAGTGGAAATTCCTTTAATATATCATCTAATTGGGACTTTTCAATTACCCTAACGGATAAATAGTTCTGATTTCTTTGAGCTAACATTACTTCCAATGTTTTAAAATTAGGTATCTGTTCAACCTTATTATCTCCCATTATATAATATGTATACTGATCTATCGGTTTAAAAGGTTCTGTAAATCTGAATATTAATCCTTCAGCAATAGTAAATGGTAACTCACCATCAATAAAATCTGAATCGAGGTTTACAAAATAATTAAAATTAGTATCTAAATAATACTTTATATTTTTATCAGTTAGCAATTTTTTTTGTGGTAATAACTGAGTTAATACTTTATCGCGAGTCATATCTACCTGATAAGAATTTTTAAAATTCCTAGTAGATAAATAATTTAAAATTCCTTTATTATAATCTATATTATTTGGATATATTACTACCTGTGTTTCTGTTTCTGGTGTATATTTTAGAAATTTTAAATCAGAAAATTCCAAATAATCTATATTAGAATCCGGTAATTTAATTTTATATTCCATTATTTAATCACTTTAAAGGTTTGATTATTGTCTATTATATAAGTATTTTCACTATCAATGATTTTATACTTTATTTTATAATATCTATCTGGCATAAAATTTAGAAAATTAACATTAATATAATGACCATAATCATCCATTTTAATTTTTGTACCAACAGAATCAAAATCAATAATTGATATACCAGTAACCGCATCAATTATTGAATAATAAGATGAAGATGGTAGTCTATATCCAATATAATCTACACTGCTACTTTGATATGTAATTGTTGGAACTTTTTCTCGAACCTTAAGTCTAATATTGGCAGTACTATATAAACTATATTTCTCTTTTAAATTTTTAGTATGTATAAATGATTCATCTATATTAATTGCAGATGCAGTTGAAAAAGATCCAGTATATTCTGATCCACTTATACTATAATTTAAAATCAATCTAGGAGAGTGTATAGTATGAGTATCTTTAGAATAATATTTTATTGATCCCATTATAGAGGTATCAGATTCTGAATTATCATCAAATTTTAAAATTATACCATTATTAGAATATGATGAACTTAACCAACCACGAAAAATGTTGGTAATATTCAAACAAATATCCGGAGATTCATCTGAAAAACTCTGAGAGGAATAACTTGATGTCAACCACGAACCGCCTCCCACCTCAATGGTATCAAAATAAGAATTAGATTTACTCCATGTATCTGAAGTTACTATCCCACTTCTATATTTCCAACTAGCTCCATTTTTTACATATGGTATATCATTGTAATTTCCAGTTCCATTTTTCCAATCTTCTGCGATTGGATACGCATTAATTGTAAATTCAAATGGAATAGAATCTGCTTCGGTGCAATATAATTTTAAATAACAGTTAAAATCATTGACATTATTTTCTTGAAGAATTGTTTGAAATGGAGTTATATCAAATTTAATAAGTATTCTGGAATTATAAGTAGTATCCCAAGTAGAATCCGCAGATATTGAAGACTCATATGTATTACCTGCAGTTATTTTAGTTAATTCTAATATCTGATCTATACCAGAATTTAGCTCTGGATATTTATCATATATTGTAGTGTCTTTAAGAGGATATATTATTCTATACATCTTATTCCTTATTATAAATCTTTAATCATGCACTTAATATCATTATTAGGATATTTAACTTCAAATATACAAACATCTTTAGATGGATATAATACTCCCTCCCTAATTGCAGTATCTACATCATATACATTACCAGAATATCCTAAATTTCTATCATATAAATTAATAATTTTAATTTCTTGCACAGTTTGCACACCATCTACTTTATCAATTTCAGTATACAATTTACTTAACAATATAGGACGACCAATTTCCATACTATCATTGTTTAATAATTCCTTCATCCTATCAATACACCTAATACTAACATCATTTGAATTAAACGATGGCCTAGAAATAACTGACATTTCTATTCCTATATTAATTATATATGGATCTTTAAGATTTACTGCATCGGTCATTAATTTATACTGAGTTAGATATTGTCTTAAATTTTCCTTTAAAGCTCTATTACAATGAACAAATTGTTTATCATCATTAAATGCTAATGTATATAAATTTACAGAAAACTTATTAGGTATTCTATTAAATTCGTTCCATTTAGCTACCTGAGTATCCATTTCCGCATAAGCCTTAGCAATTCCACCAAACTTAGCCGGCATTGTATAACACCTCAATATTAAATCATCCCTGGTAACTGATCTATTTTGTGCAGCAAAATTAGCCATTGATTCTTCTCTAATGACATCTATAGGTTTTTTGTTTAATCCTCCATATGCTGGCTCTGGATTATTAACTGTCACTGATTGAATAATAGAATCCAATATTGTTTGATTAATATTTTCATGTGAACTATTAATATTAAAATCATCTATAGATGTAATTGTATTAGAACCAACATTATCTTCAGAACCATTTGCTATTGAATACCGTACAGTAAGAGTAGTATTATTGGGTGCTCTTCCATATGTTTTAGTATATAAAAAATTCATTGGATCAATCGAAACATCCTCTACTCGTCTGAAGTAATCTAAACCTATAGCTACATTATATGGATTAGGAACAATTTCCTCATCTGCTTCTTGTGATAATCCAGATCCAAATTGTATTTCAAATTTGTCGTCTTTTCTTAACCTAGTAACAAATCTTTTTTCTGTTTGTTTGTATGTCAATAAATAAGGAACTTGGTCTACATATGTAGATAATTCATAATCAATATATGGTATATTTCTTAAAGCAATTGGAACTAGATCTTGTGCTAAATAAGGAACCTCGTACCACATTTCACCTTCAGAATCTACTATGTCTATGATATCAGATACCCCATCCTCATCAATGACAATTTTATCGTATATTTTTGGATCTGTAAATTCATAATTAGTAGAAAATATTTCTCCAGCAATGGCTTTAACTGATTTTTTTAGTAGATAATATTCAATTGATCCGTCTGGTAATTCTGAATATATTGACACTTCAGTAGGATCTAATGAACTGCTAAATCTAAAATCAACTGGATTAATTGTTCTAAATTTTATACCATCTGAGGTAGATGCTTGCAAATTATCTTTAATACTTAAAGCGTAAGACCAATCTGGTGATACATTTGATCCTTCTCCTATAGAAGGTATAATTTGCATTACATCCAAATCTACTTGTGAAGGGATTGTCGTCTTTGGTTTATACCCTAAACCTTGCGATAAATTATATAAATTTATTCTTTCATTAACTGTATATAAGAAGGATTCTTGTAATTGAATATCTGAATAAAAAGATAACACATCTCCTGTAGAGGCTGCCATCTCGATAAACATCATACCAGGAGAAGATTCATTAAAATCCTTATATGTATTTCTATAATAATTTTTTGCATGATTAATTAGAAGGTTTCTAAATTCAGCAAAATCCTTATTAGTATATTTAATTTCTCTATTAAATTTTTTAGTTACCGATTTCATTATCCTACCTCAATATCTATGGTATTATCTACTCCAGGAAATATACGTATAATTCTATTCGCTCCAGTCTCTGTAACAGAAAAGTTTATATAAATTTGTATTCCATTAATTCCAGAACCACTATAATCTTTAATTTCAATACTATTGTTAAAAATATAAGGCAACCATATTCCAGATTGTCGTTGTATTTCATTTTTCAGTGTTAATTGATATAAATCGGTATTATTCTCAAATAGATAGTAATACAATCCCACACCGAAGTCTGGTTGCATATATCTTTCACCTTTTTTAGTTAATAATAGATTTATATAATTGCTAACAGCCTGATCTTCTGTTGTATGCGACATATTAAATATGCCAGATTTACTGCCTGCAAGCTTAGCATTAAATGGCAATTTAATACCTAAAGTACCATTTTGATCAAAATCTTGAGGATATGATTTAATCATTATTGCCTAACCCCCTCTGCAAACTTATCTGCTTTCGCAAGTAAATCTCGATAATTTTTACCTCCAGTTAATTCACGAATTAAAGCTTTTGGAGCTGGAGCAGTAAACTCATCCTGGTCTTCAGATTTTATATCAGATTCATTAGTTGATATTACTTTTTGAACTTCAGTTATTGATTTGATATTTACTGGATCACTAGTCTCAGAATCATCATCCATGAATTTATGTAAATCATCTGATGAAATTATACTTCTTAAACTATTTAACCGCGATTCGGTAGTAGCTTGCTTAGTATTAATAGTTTTATGTCCTCTTGTGTTAGATATAACTAAGGGCTGTTTAATACTAGTTAATTCTTCTCTAACAGCCTTTCTAACTGTTAATTCAATTGCTCTTAATAATTTTTCAATTTTCATATTTTAAGCCATTTTAAATTTTTGATTAAATTGTACCTTGTGAAGTTTAGTAACCTCCCCCATATTAGTTGCAACTAATGTAGGACCCATAGATGTAGAAAATTGTTTCTGACCGGAAGCCCAATTCCACATTTCCTTACACATTGCATTAATATAATCCATTAAATCATCCAAATCAACTTTATACTTTTTAGACTGTAGTAATACTTTTTCAGAAGTTAAAATTGCCTTTGTTTTACCTACTAAAAATAATTTATCTTTTTTAGCGTTTATAACAACCCTATTGGAATCTAATATTATTTGCGATCCTTGCGACCAACTAGGTATTTGTACAGCATCTTTATTTCTTGTAAAACCAACTTTAATATTAGGTAATTTCTGAGTACTAGTTATATAAATACTAGACTCATCCTTACTAGGATCTTCAATTGTATATTGATTTGATTTAGGATTAGAATTTTTTTCGAAGTCGTATTTATAATTGCCAGGTGTTATTGGTTTTTTAATTCTTAATACCATAATAGGATCTGTATTAGATCCCCCCTTCCAAGTTGGTTGTTTAGAATATACTGAAGTATCTCCCATAACAGTACTACCGAATCTAATAGATTGTCCAAATCTACCCTCTAGTATATCATCTCCTTCAAAGGGCTGAATATTATTTGTTTTTTTAGGATTTTTTGGAAAAGTATATCCAGGTTTTTCTTTATCTGCTAATCTAGATCCTCCAGAACCGCCTTTAACATGTTTAGATCTTAACCATAACTTAGTAAATTGATGTAATACTAAATCATCAGTCGCATTATATGGATCATAATAAAGAAAATGATTATTTTTTATCGGTCGGGCGGAATGATCGTGAACTGGAGCTAACATAACTAATACTTGTTCACCAATCAGTGGAATTCTTCTAGAAAAAGTTGCTGGTCGGGCATATACATTTCTAACTTGACCTAATAGCGATGATCCGCCACCAATTCTAACCTGAATTGATCCTAAAGGAAGTATATTTCCTTTTTCATCCTTTTGACCTCCCTTAAAAGCAGATTTGGTTTCTACTACTTCAGCAATTTGAAACATTATTGATCCTCCGATAACGGTAAAACAACTTTAACTGGTATTTCAGTAAGTTTAGATGTAGATATTTCTTTAAGAGATTTTATTAATTCATCTCTTTCTGCATCAGATAATATATCTCCTGTTTCAGTTTCAGATGCTTGAGATTTTAAAAAAAATTTTTGCAATAATGTTGCCAATTTAACTAATTGATCATTATTTTTTACTCCAACATCAGTATATTCTGCCAGCATTGGTAATAAAACTGCTGCAGTATTAGGATCTTTAATCATAGAATTTAACTTAGTAAGTAAACCAGTAATCTCAAGATCCTTTTTAACGGAATTAAAATAAATCTCTTTAATTAAATCCTCATATGTTTTACCATCAAATAATAATATATTTTTAAAATCCATTCCTTTAATTATAAATATTTAATTACATCTACTTTTCCTGTAGATTGATAATATTCTAAACTAGAATAAAAAATAGACTTAACCTTAGATAAAATTTTTGTAATATATTGAGTATCTACTTTAGAATGTTCCCTTATTAAAATATACAATTCCTTTTTATTAAAAGTTTCCAATTCTGGAGATAATTGTAATAATCTAATAAATGATTCTGCAATTCTTCTTTCAATAGTAGATTTAAATAAAGAATTTAAATTACTTAATACTTCTGCAGACCATTCAATTATAAAGTCTTTTAATGTTTCTTGAAATGAAGAATATGCCATCTCTGACATGATATCTCGTACATTGTCAACCTCATCCAATTCTGCTTTATTAATAGTTTTCTTATTTAAATCCATGCTATATTTAATAAGAAAATTTCTAGCAGAAAATGTAAAAAACGAATAAGCCTTTCCTCTAGACTGATCTACCATATGTATTCTTTCAAAGAAAAATACTATTAAATCTGTTTTCAGATCATTATAAGTAGTTTCATATTTCCAAAATTTCCACGTATTAATACAATTTTCAGCTAATTTATCTAATGCAGGGTGAATTACAGAATTATACAATTTATCTTTCTTAAGGCTATTAGATTCTGAATTATATATTCTGATCGCTTCTTCCACTTCCGGACCAAAATATATCTTATTCTTGCTCATCTAGTTGTCCTTTAATTGAAGTCAAGTTTCCCAATAAATCTGCAATTACTCCTTTAATGATCTTAAATACAAACCCTACTTCATCATCCGATGAAAATGAACCATTTTTATCCACAGCTTCCATTTTTTTTGAAGCGCTAACAAATAATGCTAATAAATTTTTTAAGTAATTATAATAATACACAGAACTCTCATTTAGTAAATTTTCCAGCTTAACTACTTTAAAATATAAAATTAAATTAGTAAATATACTAATACCTAAAATTGTATATACAATATATATCATATTATCCTTCAAATAGTGAATTAAATGCGGATGCATCTGTATTAGCGGGTGATAAACTCGTTCCCGCTTTACCATGTGCAGATTTCTTAACAGGTTGTGACGCAGTCTTATAATCATTTACATTACTTCCTTTCCATCTTTCAAATTCAAATCTTGCAGCTGCGTAATCTGCATGATGTAATATTATGGGTAAATTAGTTTTCAATTTCTGATCTAAATTAAATCCAGCTAATATAGGTTTATTAGCTTCGTCATACATACCATCATGTATTTTAATTCCTAAGTACTCATTAAATGATAATTTAATATCATAATATTGCAATAAATATAAAGACCCATCTTGGATAGGAAAGTTCTGAATGGCCTCATTCCGTTTAAATTCCTTACCCAAATTCTTTCTATGCCATTCAGAATCATTAATTAGATAATATTCATTTCCTTCTCCAGGTTGCCCTAATTTACCTAAATCATGATGTGCGGCGGCAAATAATAATTCCTCAATGGTAAAATTAGATACATTCATACCTAAATCTCTCCATGTAGAATACATTTTATAAGAAAATTCCATAACACGTAGAATATGATCTACATATCCTCCTGGAAATGCATTATGGAAATAATTAAAAGAAGATGCAGGAGCAAAAGCTAACCTTTCTTCTCCTAAATCCTTGTACATTGCAATTATATTATCCTTTCTTGTAGGAAATAGTTTTCCTATTTTGTGATAAAAATCATCTAAATTTTGTTTAATTTTCTCAGCTGATAACATTATATAAATTTTATATTTTTTACTACTGCAGATTGTTCTTTTAATATTTCAAAAGATCTATTATGATATGTTTTATTAGTTACTACAATTACATTCATAGATAATTTTAAAATATCTTCAACAATACCATCATATAATATTCCTTTAACTACTAAATTAATGCGGTCTTCGAATTGTTCATGCATAGAATTTAATAATTGTATAGCAAATGCTCTTAAGTTTTCATTATATTCTTGATCAAGAATTGATAACGGTTTACCAAGTAATGATAAAGATATAGATAATCTTTTAAAAGTATTTTCTGGAGCTAATATTTCTTTAAAAGCATCCACATAATCTTGTCCAATTATACTACACACTCCATCAAAAGAAGTAAATTCAATTATTAATAATTCATTTTTCATGTAATTAAATTAAATTATTTATTTCAATTATCCAAATTTTCTTCAAGATATCTTTTAATATCCTGATGACTCATGTTTTTTCTTTGTTCAAAAGATAATTCAGGAGATTTTTTTTTTGAAGACTCCGCCAATTTATTATCAGATTTTAAAAAATCATAATCCAAATCAGTTTGTTCAGTTGATATATTTTCCTCAATAACTGGAGGAATAGAATCTTCTATTTTACTTGCAATTGTAGATTTTGAATTATATATAAATAATACTGAGCTAGATATTAATAGAATTATAGCTAATGGATCAAATACAACTATTAATAGTAATATAAACCAGTTAACTATAATATCCATAGATTTACCAGTTAAAGTTGCTAAATATTTTAATGGGCCTAATTCAGAAGCAATATCTGATCCTGATTGAACTTCAATTATTTTCAATTCATATGTTGCAATTGAATCGCTTAAAGAAGAAGATTGTTCTGATAAATAATCCCTTCTTTTTATTGCATCATTTAATTGACTTTCATATGATTTTCTAGTATCATTTGAAGTAGTTCGTATAATTTGTCCAGTTTTTTTATCAATAGACTGCAAATAATTATTACCTAAAGAAGATCGAAGTTGTTCAATGCTAGATATAATACCTTCTTTTTCTTTATCATATTCTAATTTTTTATCTACATAAAATTTCTTCTTAAGATCTACAACTTCGATCTTCTTTGTTATTTCTTGATCTTTAGTTTTTGTAATTTGATATGCGTTAGATAAATAACCATAAACTCCTGCTGATGTAATGATAATTAATATTACTAATGCAGAAATCAAATAAATTTTATGGAGAATATTAAAAACTTTCCAGTTTCTATAAACAATAGATGCTATAATTAATTTTGAAAATTCCAGACTGGATGCCATGATTATGACTTGAGTTTTAGCTCCAGAAAATAATTTCGCTAATCCAAATACAGAATAAAATGCTGCAGAAAATGATACTAACAATGCAGCTAATAATACAATATAAGGTATATACTTTTTGTACATAATATTTCTATATCAATGATTAATTTTAAAAAACATTCTTAAATAAATAAAACTAATCTAAGAAATACTATATAATTTCTACTATACA
>ERZ724522.515-NODE-515-length-24656-cov-6.685907_pt1 | contig 24656 bp, 48 predicted proteins | sample MGYA00376055_ERZ724522 | MGnify/ENA primary metagenome ERZ724522 (study PRJEB28724, sample SAMN07190884) | wastewater metagenome | isolation source: effluent of sewage treatment plant in Hong Hong | place: Hong Kong | collected 2016-03-17 ...
CACACTTCCTGACAGTTCAGGCCTGCTCCGCAACTTTGTGGCTGTCCAATGAGTATCCTTGTCTCAGGGTCATCCATAAATAATCGTACAGCCTCGTCGGCGTTGCTGTCACCATAAGCAGCAACTGTTTTAATTCCCAGGCTGTTACAGTAAGCTAGCATTTTGCCAGATGTCAACCTATATTTGCACCAAATAATCAGCTTACTGCGAGTAATATCAGCGCATTGTGTGTCCTCTATAGTCATATCTACCAAGTCATAAGCCACAGACCGCTTGGTTGGATCGTTGCTGAAATAGTCATAATTCACAATGATTTGTTGCATTGCATGAGTGAGCTTTGATACTGAAGTAGCGTCAATCTTTGACCCATCATCAAACAGCAACAGCTGTTCGTCTAATAGTTTCTCATACAGCTTCATGTGATCTGGAGACAACTCATAAGTGCTGTCCGGGTACAGTGGTGTTAAATTGTAACCATGCACAAACTCCTTGCTTCGACTTATTGACCGCAAAGCCAAGTTAGATGCTAGCATCTCCAACTCACCATAAGCCACAGGTTGCTTAAAGAAATTCCTCTCTGTGACATGAATGTTTTCAAACATGGCATAGCTACGATAAACTTCTGGAGTATTCAACTTAACATAGGCATACACATCAAGCGGTTTCGACACAGGGGTGCCTGTCAGCAGTTGTACATTGTTACTTTGGCTCAGGCCCAGTAACTGGATTTCTTGAAATAACTTGGATGCCGGATTCTTTAAAGCATGGGCTTCATCCACAATAATTTCTGTGTCTGTCTTAAACTTTTTTGCGCACCAGGCAAAGTCCATGCGCAGTATTGTGTGGGACATCACGTACCAGTGATACTCTTCTTTCTGCAACTCCTTCCGCTGCGCCGGTGTTCCTCGGTAGGGACACACACGCTCTGACACCTTACTGAGCCACTGCACCCAAGGTCGAATCAAAATAGGCGGCACTACCACCAACCCATACCTATGCTTTCGCATTAGTGACACTACCGTGCTCATACAAGTTTTACCCACTCCCACCTCACCGCTATTAAGGCTGGACTTCCACCCCACAAAGGTCTCAACGTCCTTTATCTGCACATCTGTCAGCTGAAAACCACACCGTTCCGAAAACCTATAAGCAGCATCAAAATCAGCATATTTTGTGTAACTCATGGTCGCACCACTGTACCTTTGTGAGCTTCCCAATCATAGTCACCAGGAGCCAACCACTGTACATCGCAGGTTCCGCTGCCGTAGCCTGCTTCAGGGTTACTGCAGTCACGTTCAACCACATCAGGTGAGCCGCAACAGCCGCAGCCGGTTATAACAATGTTATGCTTTCTTGACAACTCTGTTAGTTCAATAAGAAAGGCTGTTTTTTCTTTAGTGTAACTCACTTCCATGCCCCTTCGTACAGCCACTGGTTGAAAGGATTATCCTGATCCAACTCATCAGCTGTATATCCAGCAGGCACTAAAGATTCAAAGTGACACTCAGACTCATAGCAGAACGGCCCTTCATCACTTGGATCACCGCTGTTAAGGCAGTGATGCTTACATTTTGTGTTGTTACATTCAATGGTCATCGAATCTCTCCATTCAATACTCGGTCAAAAAGAACTACAGCTCGGGTTCTAGCGTGCAATCTGCGATTCGGGGACAAGTACCCTTCAGAGTACCACACGTACCAACCCTCTGACAGATAGAGAGCTGTGAACAACCTCTCTAAATGTGTCATTTCTTTGCCTTAGAAAACCTGGGTAAGGGATAAAAATGAGTCCAGCCGTCCTTTGGCCAATACTCTCGCAAGTAAGCTATACCTTGCTTTTCGTCAATTACAAGGCATTTCACACCTGTAGGAGTAGTTTCTGACACAGGTATCCACTCAATAAAACTGGACACCAGCGCCGTACCTGTAGAATCAACTTTAGTCATACTTTATCTAGAAACATTCTAATCTCCAACCTGATGTGAGGCCTGTTTAATTTATACCACAATTTGAACTCCTCCCTGGTTCGAGATGTAATGGCAAAGTCTAAGTGCTCATTACCTACACGAACATCTAACTGTCGATTAAGTTGACTCCAACTCATAATTGCATTCCTGTGGTCATTGAATGTTATCAGTGGATGTATAGCCCAACATATGTTGAACGCTGCTGGATTCTCATGCGCTAACAACCCAATCCCTGCTGGCTGTCCGTTAGCGCCCCTAACAGTGTACGATGATGGGTGTTTTGGAGACCACCAATAGCGGCTAAGTGTGTTAATCATCTCCTTAAAATCGTACATCTATACCCCTTATTAAGCAGCCAGCTGCGTGCTGGCTGGCTGATTAGCACCTACAAAGGAGTAGGTTATTTAATTGCTTCTTCAAATGCCTTCCCTTGCACAGTAAGTCTGTTGTAAGTGCGAGAGTAAGGTATTTCAAGTTCTCTGCACCAGCAGGCTAGACTTTGCGTCTTTCCATTGTACTCAATGAGGTGTACACTTCGTCGATTGTTGCTTTGCTCCAGCCTATTAGACCATTTACAGTTTTCTTTTGAATAAGGCTCCTCAACGTTGATCCTGTCTAGGCTAGTACCTTCCGGTTTTTCTCCCATATCAGCCAAAAAGTTTTCAAATTTAGACCACTCCTTTGGATAAGATATACCTCGCCCTCCGTAGTTCTTGTAAGAGATGCTATGTGGGTTATCACACCTTTTTTTCATCTCTTGCCAGCTGGTGTATGTGGGCGATATACCTCTAGCATACGACCCGTGCCCATGTTTTACCATGTAATCTCCGCTTAACCTGTAGCAACCGCAAGATTTCACCTTCCCTCGTCGCAGATTGTCTCCAGAAGTTTCGTGCAGCTCACCGCAAGAGCACTGACACACCCAAAGAGTCTTTCCTTTCACACTAGCAGCACGACTCACCACAGTGAGTCTACCGTATTGGTTGCCTATTTCAGATTTCAAAATTCCGCCAGTAGCAGGTGGGAGCGGGATAACCGGCATGTCAGCCTCCTAAACATAAAAATTTATTATATCACATGTCCTCTGGATCACGCCACCCAATGAACCGAGGGAATCGCGGAGCGGTTTTTACGCCGATTGGGCAGTGGCGGAATTTCAGCCAGCGACCAACGTAATCCTCCTTACTCTCCCATACAACTATCCGCTCTTCGTGTGTCAATTTGCCTGGAGCAACATCAAACTCAAGTTCGTCCATAACCACCCTAAAACCTCCGACCATACCATTACCAACCTTATTAGCTGCATGGCTGCTCCTGTGGCTGCGACCAAGTTCATCTATTGTAGCTTCGTTGCCGTTAAATTTTGCCTCATAAACGAAAAGCACTCGACCGTTTGAGTCTGCGAAAGGTTTAAACTTCAGACTGTCCTGACTCTTGGCGGTGGCCCTTCCAAACTTATACAATGAATCTGGGTTGCGTCCGATCAATCCTTCATAGCCTTGATCCAATACAGCTTGATATGTGCTGTCCAAAATCTCTTGACTACACACCTCAAACTGTTGCAACACCTGTATAAAAGGCGGCAAAGTCCTAGCTTTCAGTCGTATGAGCCTAGAAGTAAACGGGTCAGTCACGCACTGCAAATCATCAAACACATAGTACACGAAATCTGGTTCTCCCTCGTGACTCATTACAGCTGAATTGGTGACTCGATACACATCCTCAGCGTTTGGTGGACCTACAATAATCTCACCGTCCAAGTGCTGCCAGGGCGCTAACTTCTCCCGTATGTAGTGATTCGGAATGGGCTTTAAGCTGCGACTCAGAGCCTGTCCGTTCACAGTTACACAACGAATGCCGTCTAGCTTCGTTGAGAACAACTTGGGGAACGTTAATGGTTCTTTGCACTTAGCGACATCCTCTGACAACTGGGGTTTAAACATACTCATCTTCCTCCTCTACTTCACCACAACTATAACAGATGCCTTCGTGTGCATCTACATCAAGCGAGCCACACAGATCACAATACCATGCGCTCTCCTCTAAGTCGGTAGTCACTCGGATAAACTGGCCTTTCTGTTCAAGAAACTGCACATCGTATATAGCGGTTAAGTTATCAATTGACGGGGTGTCTTTCATACTTCCACCCTGACTTCAACAGCTGTTGTCTGTGTGACCTCACTGCCTATCTGATAAGTTTTATGTAAAGTTACGTCAGTAATACTAACATCCCATTCACTCTCAAACGCAGCAATCAAGTTAAATAATTTATTTTGCAGTTTAATTTTTGCAAGTTTAATTTTAGTACTATTCATCGTCACGCTCCTTCAATAACAAATTTTCAATCTCAATGCATTCATGTTCACTCAGCTTCTTTTCGAGCCACGGCGCAGGGCGACCATTCCTATCCAACACATCAAACTCCACCTCAGCATAACCATAACAATCCAAATCACTGTCGCAATTAGGGCCTAGCGGCGGTTGAACAAAACAATGAGTCATCTTAACTTGACACGGAATTCCGGCAATCCTTGCTTCCATTTTTACGGTCCTTTTCTGCTGCATGCAATGCAGCATTCCACCCTGCCACATACGCCCGGTTGAGAGACTCTATAACCTCAAGTGCCTCAGACTCTCTGTCATAGTGTACAGTGTATGATCCGTGCCCGTAAGGCACTTTAACGCCCCAAGTCCCTTGTGACTTAGTTAATGTCGCATAATCCACAATCAAACCTCCATGTTTTCTACGTTTTGAGCATGCACAGCCAGTGCATACATATCATCTACTACCTGCTCAATCGGCAATACCGCATACTCAGGCCACAGCCGGGTTAAGGTCACTCTTGTAGGCTTTAGCAACTCCTCATAGTCAAAAGGAGTGCGTGCAGCTGACAACTCATCAAACAGTTTTAGTGCTTCGTCCACACCTAAATCGTTCTGGAAGTATTGGCCAAAGGCTAATAACTTCCACTTCTTATGTATCATACGAACCTCTACACCTTGCACTGCCTTACGAACTCGTGCGTTCAATTTCAACAGCAGCGTCGATGGCCTGGCGCAGGGTTGGCTGCGTGCTACCGATCACCTTCATCTCGGAGTCGGTATCCTTGATACCCGACATTCAACTTCCGGCGGAGGACGACGATGGACTCGGATTGGCAACTTCAATTGATCATGCTCTACCTTGCTGTTCCAAAACTTCAGCCAGCTTTTGTAGGTAGTGCACAGCCTTACGAATCTCACGCAGATTCTCGTCCTTTGTTCCCATGCGCATGACGTACTTGAGTGCGTTGCCCCGGTACCACCCGATCTGTTGGTCAATCGGCCAGCGCCACCCACTGCCCCACGGTTGAACACCTGCCTTCTTGTAGTGGTCGCCACCTACCTGAGTGTCGCGTGCTGTTTGCGGCTTCGGCTTTTCGCCCTCGATGACGCGATAGGCAACAATGTCACCATCACCATCATCGACACCATGGTGCCAGTGCCACACGCCTGCAGGACAACTTATATCCCTTGCCCCATTGCGAAGTATGACTTCAACCCGCACATAGACGGGTACAGGACACGGACCACCAGCCCAAGGCGTGAAGCCTTTGGGGATTTTTACCTGCGGCTTCGGTGCTTCGACCACACGGTAGGCGAGGATGCCGCCTGGGTGGTTTGTGCACTGCCAGTCCAATTCACCAGCCCATCTGTTTGTTGTAACACTTCCATCTGAAAACACGGCATCAACAACCATGTCCTGGTCAACAGGGCACTCGCCGCCCTGCCAGTCTATAAACTCGTTTTCTTCACTCATTTCTTTCCCTCCAAGCAAGCTTTGAGAAATCGCTCACGATCAAAACCACTATTTGCAGCAGCTAGTGCCTGTGGCAAATGCCAGCGCCACTACATACCTGTCTTTAAGACCAGCAATAACACTGGCAATCAAAATAAAATCTTTCCTAGTCACTTTGACTTTCCTTTCTTGGGTTGTAGCTTAAACTTCAATAACGCTGTTTGCAACAGTTCCATGTCTGGTGACAGCACTTGCCTTTGCGGAGGCTTAACATAAAAACATCCTATCTTAACTTTCCCTGTATTATAAGGTATATTCACGATTTTCCTTTACATAACATAAGACTGAACAACCTGTTCGCCCTGCTTCTCGCAAAGCACAACTGTCACCTCATACTGCTTTTTAGCCTTAAAAACAATAGCAGCTTTCGTCTGAGCCTCATAGCTAGTTTCAGCATAAACTTCAACCACTTTACCTTTATAAAAGGCTTTATAGCCGTTCATAATCAACCCTCCAACACCTGAAAATGGAACGTAGCAACAGCGCCTCCAAGATTGTTGGCGTCGTTAGTCCAGCTAAACTCGTCCTCGTCGGTCATGTCAATACAAGGGCCTAAGCCCTTGCAAAACTCCTCCATCATACGCTCTTCGTAAAACATTGCCACCCTATATAACAGTGGACTGAACAACCTGTTCGCCCTGCTTCTCGCAAAGCACAACTGTCACCTCATACTGCTTTTTAGCCTTAAAAACAATAGCAGCTTTCGTCTGAGCCTCATAGCTAGTTTCAGCATAAACTTCAACCACTTTACCTTTATAAAAGGCTTTATAGCCGTTCATAATCAACCCTCCAACACCTGAAAATGGAACGTAGCAACAGCGCCTCCAAGATTGTTGGCGTCGTTAGTCCAGCTAAACTCGTCCTCGTCGGTCATGTCAATACAAGGGCCTAAGCCCTTACAGAATGCCTCTATCTCTGCAATCTCTGAATCTTCATACCCAGAAAGGTCTCCGTTAATCAGATAACTCGCCCAATAGGCAGGTAAGATGTAGGTATCTAACTTCATGCACTCTCCTGTACAGTTGGTGGTTCTGGTATTGGCATCCAATGCGAAGGATTATCGACAGTCCTTCTTTGCTCGCTGTCGAAGTGTTTAGAAGTCCACTTACCATCAGGCCTGAGATAACAATTTGTGTACCTGAACCCTTTGAACCCTGCAGGGTTTCGCGGCCAATGGACAAACAAATCAACTACCTCGTCCTGTGGTGCTGTTTCAATAGGTTGCCAGTCGCTCATTTAGCGTTCTCCTTCGCAATCTCAGCTATTACACCATCAATCGAAATCGCCTGACCTGATGTGCAACGACCCCAAATAGTCAAGCCACAAACCTCACCGATCACTTCTCCTTTTTCTGCAAGCCTGCGGCTCAGCCAATCACTAACGACCCAGTGCTCATACACGTCAGTGTACTCATAATCAAGACCGTGATCTGTACACACAGACTCATAGTCTGTTGTAATCTCCCATACAGCCTCTCTTATTGCAGGCATTACGGATTCGATTGCTGCGTCTCTCGCCTCATCCTCATCCTCGAAGCGCTCATCAGTACCAGCATATGTATAGAAAGTTGTGCTTGAGTCCTCATCCTCCTCTGTATCCTCCACCACCTCTGGCGCAACTTCTGCAACAATATCTTCCCAGCAACCCTCCTCATCGGCTACGCTCTCCAAGTCTACTACATCTGCATCGTTAAAAATGAAGTCACGGGCTGCTGTCTCATAATCTGGCCGCTGACACAGACTCTGTAAATCATCTATGTCAATATCAAAAGCATCTGCGAAAAGTTTGTAGTCAAGCTCACTAGAAACCTTCGTTAAACCTTCGATCAGACTGCTAACACAGCATATTACATGACTTTGCACGAGTTTGCTAGCGAGTTCTTGAATATTTTGATCCATAATAATCTCCAATTATTGAAATAACCTATTTACGTCTTCCTGAAAAGCAGATCGTTCGCCTTCTGAATATTCTCAATCGTTACATCTTTCGGTATACTCCACATACCTCCAACCTTACTCCTAAATTTGCTCCACGCATCAGTCAATGCGAGTTCCTCCACATATGTCTCCTTGGACGGATAACAAGTTCCTAGTGAAGAATACTTACCACCGTCAATCTTTCCAGTAAAATCACAGCGTCGATGTCCGTTGTCGAAGTAAATCCACTTTGATCCAACCTTAGTAACAGTTGTGTTATAGTATCCTCCTCTATTCGACATAACACACCATAGGCTATCGCCGACTTTTGGATTTAGATTCATATTAACTCCTGCGGAATCTCAACTTCATCACCCAGTTTGATGGAAACATAGCAGCGCATGGCTGCAATCAATCGCGTGGGGCCGATGCCTTGGTAGTGCGCCTCATTATGGTCTAGCACTATATCTTGGACGTTATAGGTTGTGGCGCCCCATGTGGTCCCGTATAAAAGGACTGTGCTAATATCTTCGCGGTCGATGATCGAGCCGCCTAGCGCCTGATCTGTAGATGGGGTGTAATACCCGTACAGCACCCCGTCAATCGCAGTTTGACCTGTTGCCAGGCCCTCTGCTTTTACCACCGCCCAGTCAAGTGCTGGGCCTATGAGTTCTGATGTTTTCATATCAGCTCCTTCGGCAATTCAATTTCATCACCCAACTTGCTGGCTACGAAGCAGCGCATGGCTGCGATCAATTGTGATGGGCCACGCCCTCTCACTCGTTTGCATGGCTCGATCTGAATCTCCGCTTCGAATACAGGCGGTTCCTGCTGAATGTGGAAGATGTCGATGGGCTTGGAGATACCTTTGAGGTTAAGGATCGGGCCACCTTGTGCCCAGTTTGTAGAGGGCGAGTATGGGCCTTGTCTCTCCGGCCCTGAGATGTAAAACAGTTTTGAGTAATCTGCCCCTTCCTCCCAGTCTTTGTCTCCGGGTTCGGGTGCGAACCAGTAGATCGGGTCTTCACGTCCCATGCATTTCGCCACTGCCCAGTCAAGCGCTGGGCCTATGAGTTCTGATGTTTTCATAACTTCCTTTCAAAATTGATTATTAATTAACAGCCTACATGATCAACTCTTTCAGTGCACGGATTTCGAGGGACAGAGGCTACCCACTCTGCTCCATAATAACAGGCAGGGGAATAAACTCTATTATTTGTCCATAGCGTAAAAGGTTTGCCATTTACACCACCGAACCCGTTATCAAACCTTTACTCCAACCCTTTTCTGGAGGCGCCTCACCGATCACATCTGCCCAAGTTTCGCCGTTCTGCTTCATAGCAGCTGTTACAACATTTCGCCATGTGATAATCATGAATGTGTGTACCCATCAGTCTCGACTCCAAGCCACATCCTTCCGTAGGGCACCATAATGCAGCCATCCATACAGAATGTAGGTTGTACACTGCGACGAAAGACTCGGTAAGGCGGCGGAAACTCAAGTCGCAAATAGATACGCTTGAGCGCTTGACGCTGTTGCTTGGTGATAACCATAACTTACTCCTTACTCAACCACTCTTCCGGTACAGCATATCCTGAGAATCCTCCTGCAATTGGCGAATCTCCGTCACAGGCGCCTGGGCAGCAAGGGCTGCACAACACAAACTGTCCGATGTGTGGCGACTCTAGCACCCACAGCAACTCAGCACCACCTAGATGTGAAATTTCATACCTAACTCCTTCGTATGTACCAGAGATGTTGTGTTCATCTATAGCTATATCAGGGCATTCCCAATTTGCCACAAAATCTGCCTCGTCAAACTCTTCGTCAATTAACTCTGATTTATGTTTAGCCCTTTTTAAAGCCTCTGACAGAGCTTCTTTGTACATCTCCTCATAAGTAACGTCTATTGCATCTGGCCCATACCAAAGCCCTCGATACACATCAGGGTCAAGATTCCGCATGGCGTAGACAGTGTAACGAATGCCTGTGGTGGGGTGGGTGTTGGGTATCATTTAGGTTCCCTTAAAGAAAAGCCTGCGCGGTGGCAGGCTATGGTTAGAGAGACGTTGTAATGCGGCTATTTGCTAAGTCGTCTCGTAACTGTGCGACTCTCAGGTTGAGCGCTTTACGAATACGAGGGTCGATTGCAGGGAAGCGTTCGATAATGTCGGCTTTAGCACGCTGCCAGGCTTGGTGTGCCTCTAGCGGTGTGCAATAAGACCCCAAATTGAGTGTAGAGTCTTGGACGCTTACTTTCGCAGCATACCTCCTCTTTCTGGCGTCTTTGTGATAAGAGACTCCTAAAGGTAAATTACCTCTAGTAGCTCTGCGGTCCTCAAACAGATTATTTAGTGTCCTGGGAACAAATACGCACGTATCAGCGCTATACACCTTATTACCTGGAACCAATAAATCTTTGTCTAAATGATTTCCGTAGAAATCTTGTGTAAGCATCCACTGTTCAAAGACAGAGAAGCGCAACCACGAAGTCTCAACTGTACAGTCTTTGTATGTGGTATTTCTGCCTTGTAGGTGGTCATGGTAGCAACGCTGCAACATATTAGTCCATGTTCTATAGGTTCTCAAGCGCTTTCCGTCCACTGTCGTAGGGTGATTAGCGTCGTTGATGCCAATACCAAACACAGGTTTGCGGTTGAAATGTGTGTAAGGAACAGTTATGTTGCTGGTTGCGAGTACAATGCGGTTATCCATGATTCAACCCTAATTGATGAATTGGTCAGCAGGCTAGGCGATGTTCAAGGTCGCTTACCTGCGCCCGACAACATTTGTCGGACGGGGCAATTGTACCACCAATCTGGTATGAAATACCTAAACAACTCTTGCGTCCAATAAAAAAGCCGCCATTAGGCGGCTTTCTTTTGGAAAGTAAAGACTTACGCAGCAACTGCTTCTGCGGCCTCAGCTGCGGCTTCAGCAACAGCAGACTCTGCCTTTGCAGGCACACGCCACACACCTACACCGTCGGTACCATCTTCGTTCTTGAACGAACGAACGGCAAATGCTGTGGCCTTGTCGCTGGTGCGGTTGCGGTATGCGCTGATAGCCGATTGCAACTTCGACTTGGCTTTCTTGACATCAATAACATCTTGCACCAAGAAGCACTCGCCTTCAGAGAGAGACGCAAAGTCGTAAATGCTCTCTTTACCGGCAGCAGAAGTGCGAGTCAGCTTGGGAAGAGCCATAGTGGTTTTGATCAGAACGGTCATGATAATTTCCTTTGGGTGTGGTTAATTAAACTTACGAAGTGTATTCTAGCACAGCTTTTCTTCGATAGGAGCCTCCTCTACATAAATTAGCAAAACTTTTTCAAATTTTCCGTCTTTCATACGGAACCCTACAGCGTTCTTGCCCGTGTGTGAACGCTCAACCAGCTCATAACCGTCAACAACGGTGCCGAGTGGCAAATCTTTCAATGGGGTGAGCGTGAAGTGGAACTTCATAAGCCCTCCTTTGTGGTAGGTAAAGCCCCGATCAATCAAAGACTGATTGTCAATTCTAGACTTCATTTGGAGTCTAGACGACTGTAAAAATGACAGACCGCACGCCGCTTCCAGCTTATCGATCACGGAAACTCCTTTCCCTAGCAGGGTTCGAGGCGCCCCCTCAGCGGCGCCTACATTCAACGCACTCACAGCGCCACAGTGAGGCGCAGACTGTCCTCACCTTTGGTGGTATGTTTGGCAACTACAGCGGGCGGCACACCTGCCTCCGCACAGACGCCTTGCCAGTTGGTCGTCTTACGGCCAGCCACGGTCGTAACTTGCAAAGCCACAGCTGTACCTTCGTAACGGCCAGCGCCTTTGGCCTTAATTTGCTCTGCAAGCTGCGCTTGCTTTGGCTCAAGCTGCTTGATCTGCCAAGTAATCTCGGCGTATTCGTCTACCAAGGATTTAACTGATTTCATAGTTTGCCTTTTAAATTTTGACAAATTGATTTTGCTAAACTCTAACTCCTTTCAACTGGTCGATACATCTTCATACTCATCCCTGTTGTTAACCACCCTCACGTGGCCGATAATAACACCACTGTAAGACAAGCGCCATTTGCGCCGCCTAGTCTTGTCTTCACTATTCTTAGCCGCTCCTGCAGCCAGAATAGTGCGCAACGTGATCCCTAAGTGAGGGATCATTATTACATCATCCTGGACTTCTAGCATCATCTGATGCTCCAGTAGATTTGATCTATCACCTCATAGGGATCTTCCCCTGCCAGTAACTCAGATAGGTAGTATTGTGAGTCCTCAAACTTTGTCACCTTCACAGGCGTGGCTCTTTCTTTCGAAAGAACGTCATTCAAGTCTGCGTAGTACCCGAACTCTGCCAACTCCAAAGCAGCTTTCAAATCTGACATTAGAGTTTTAGAATACTCTGACGCAACATCCGACCGCAAAGGAGCATCGTCAAACATGTAAGTGTCTGACCATTTCGAACTCCAAGAGTTTTTGTAAGAAGGATACTCCCCCTTCTTTGGGTCGCGTTTGGTTGGCAGACTTTCCCAGTCAATCTTGACTATCTGCTGCGCCAACATTTTAAGATGTTTAACATTCAAGCGCTCTTTGTCAGAGTGCTCCTTCTCATAGCCACAGCTAATGTTTGTGCACTCAGGTATGATATCCACAAAATTCGCAGTGTCGGTAAAGATCCCCGTAGGGTCCGTTGCATACAGCAAAAGATCGTTTGACAGTGCATTTGCTAGCGCCTCTCCAAACTCATCGCTACAGCACCGCGTGCCTTGATGCGTAATGACACTACTAACACCTCGCCTGTCGAACGCTATAGCTCGATCAAACTCGGACAGTAACTCTCTGTGTTCGTCAGCCAAATAGGTAGACCCTTGACCTCCCACCTCTTCGGCGCGGCACAGGATGTAGTATCCAGGCACCTTGTGCCGCATCAAATGCAGCAACAGTGCGATGCCTGCGCCATCATCCGCGCCCAAAGTCGAGTTCGGCGCAGAACACCACCAATCTCCATCTATGATAATTGGATTAGCGCCCTCGCCCTGGGAAACAGTGTCTGTGTGGGCCACGAACAGTGTTCGTGAGTGATCCTCCCGCCTATCGAAGTGCAGATTACCTGCACCATCAACCATAGTCGGGCCAAGTCGCTTGGCGAGCGATGCCACATATGCGGCCTCTGTAAGGCTACCATGACGACGCTTGAGAGACAGAGCCTCTTTGAGGTCTTTAAGTAAATTTTTCATGCGAACTCCAATAACAATTGATCTTTATGCAACTCAATAAACTGATCGGCTGTGTACAGATGTCCATCAATCTAGTAAGACCTGACAGAATTGTGGTGATACTTACCATCCACATCTTGCCAAGCCTCGTCGGCCAAACAGAAGTCGCCTTCTGCGGTCTTGGTTATCCTACAGTCATCTACAGCGTACCAGCAACCATTGATCAGCGCCCTCTCTACATCCTCAGAAATCCAACAGCCATCTACATCCTGCCAACAGTCCTTCTTGAGATGGTACTCTCCTTCAATCTCACAAACTTGTGGGTCGTCATAACGATACCACTCGCCATCAATTTCGACAGCGTTCGACACGTCTGTATAGTCCCCGTCTTCTAATTGAACAATGTCGTCTGACAGGTTTTCACGGTCCCAGTTGTCTCCGTCAACCTCTATAACATCCTCGTCTGGTACGTACCATCGTGTCACACGCCCGTCGCTGTAAGCTCTCACCCAGGTATAGTTGTTAATGCATGACGAACAGATGTAGGTATCATAATCGTCACGAACCCTTGAGTAATCCTCACCATCATAGATGATATCCCCACAATCGGTGCAATCGGCTGCGATCTCTGGCTGATCGTCCTCGACTTCATCACCAGTCCCGTTCGTATTATCGGCCTTATAGTATCCTACACACTCGTCTCCCCGAATGCGAAGATTGTCGCCACACACCTTAACATAAACGCTGTCGCCGTCTATATACGGCAACAATGGGCCGTCGTTGGTCTCTATGTGCCGCAACGGCGTGCCGTCGTCCCAGTACTTTTGCTTCTTAATTCCCTGGCTATTGAGCCAGGACTCCAGCGCGGTATCCGCAAACGAATACCCTGTAGGATCTGCATTTTGCAAGAACGACCGAACGAAGACCTTTTTATAGACCAGCGCTCTACCGATAATCTGGTAGGTGCCGTCTACAGGTGACGGTCCTTTGTGGATGGCTAATGACCAGCCGGGGAGGCTGTATACAGAATAAGGATGTAAGTCCCAATCAGGTTCGTCGTTAGACTGATCTTTGAGCCACGCTTTCATAACAGATGTCTGTCCAGCCATCTTCCACTCATGCTGACACACACTAGACGAGGATTTCATGCAAGAACTTGGCCCGACTTCCACTGCATGAATAATTTCCTTGATGTCTGTAAGGAACTTAAACTCTTCGCTCTGCTTTGACAGAGAGAAGATTTCATGATCTTTCAAGGAAGGGTAGTGGCGTTTGAGATATTTCGTGACAGACGTTAGTGTCTGTCTCTTGTGCCCATTTATGAGAAAATCCTCTCCGTCCTTTGGGTTACGGGTGTAAGCTATGCGGGTGGGATCGGTCTCCGCCACATGCGGATGCTCTAAGAGCACAGCCTCAGTAGGCTCAATGTGGTTGAAGACGGGGTGTAGCGGGTATCTGGCACGTAGAGCCAGTAAATAAGCTGGTGTTTCCATTACGCAGTTTCCAGCATGTTTGCACGGGCCAGGTCGGCCTGTAACGTTACAGTGATGGTGTAGGTCGTTGACTCAAGATCATACCCATCGGGAAGGGAGTCTGGTTGCTGCTCAAGAACGTCGATAAGTTGAGCGATAAGGTTTTCCATGGTAGTAGTCTTTCAAAATTTGCCGGACATAGTAGCGACTGTCCGGCTGTGGCGCTTAACTGTGATCAATATACACTTCTTCCACAGGTTCACCATTATCAAGCGCAGTCACGTAGCGCTTGTACAAGTCAAAGTCTTTAGGTCTTAACAGTGTATAGCCTACACGATAATAATCGACAAGGCTGTTAGGACCGTAATCCTCGTATTCTTCTACAAGGTAGGCATAATTGCCTACACCTTCAACAGCGGTTGTCCACTGTTCAACGGACAGTTTAAGTATCTGCCTCACAGCCTCTGGCGCCAAAGCGTAATAGCATGCTGCTTTCGGCGTAACAATAGTAGGTTTTCGTACCACTGCTTCAGTAGGCAAGTAGTGGAGAAGGTTCGGCTGGAACGTCGCCACGTACATGGCTAGCTCCGATGTGATAACAGATCTTGTTGCTGTAGCACAATGCTCCCGAACAACCCAAGCTGCTAAAGGTTTAATAGCGATGCTCATAATATCCTTTCAAAATTGCCACCCGAAGGTGGCGTTAGTTACTACGTATTTGGGTTGTATGCCCAAGCAATAAAGACGATAAACATTGCCATGGCAACGTCTATCAAATCAACTAAATCAAGCGGACTCATTTACCTACTCCAATGCCGCAAGCTTAGCCTTCAACTCCTCCTCAGACAGAGAGGCCAACGCTGCATTCTGCTTGGCCTCAAGAACGTCCAGCAATTTAGCACGTTCACCAAGCTTGTTAGCACGGATACGAGCGTCTTCCTCTGCCTTCAGTTTCGCGGCGATAATATGCTTAACGACCTCAAGCATGGTAGTCAACTTCTCCTTGGCCGGGTTAGTCTTGGTGTTGACAAAAGACTCCTCCGTAACAGACTTCAACGCTGCGTTGACAGTCTTGGCTGTATCATCCAAGTCAAAACCATTTTTAGAGACCAACGGCATGTCCCACAAGGCTTCTGTAGTAACTTCACCTTTTGCCGTAGGAAAGCGAAACTTCTGGATTGTTGCAATTTCAAAAATGTTCATGATAGATTTCCTTTGATAAATAACACTAACACACTAACACACTAACACACTAACACACTAACACTAACTGACAGCCCTCCTCAAAAATGAATGTTATATTGACGACGTTTACCGTTGCTTGTTACAGCGACAGTGATTGAATCTTTCTTAGTGCTGCTAAAGCCAACACCACTCAACTGATCATCAGTAGGCTGGCACATCATCTTCGCGCCAAGCACCTCGAACACCTTCCGATGCTCCTCCAACTTGGAGGACAGGAACTCGTTGTAGAACCCTCTGGTCGGATCGGGGTTGCGACACCCTTCGAGAATGAAAAACCAGTGTTTGTTACCTACAGCGTTGTCGTCCCAATAGTTGGGCGAGTGCATGACAGTCTGAACACGTACAAACTTTTCTGTCTGCAAGCCCCAGGCGTTCTGACTGTTAAAACCGGGCACCATTTGAGGCATAGCTGTATAGGATACAAGTTCACCATCCTTCACTGTGAACTGCAGTACAGGAGTGTTGCCTTTCTGCACACCAGGGAACGACCAATTGAAGACACCACCGCTATAAGCCAATTGAATAGCAAATCCAACATCTGTGGTTTCCCGCTGACGATACTGATTCACCCCAACAGTGTACTTGCCGTCTTGCAGAGATTTCCAAGAAAGGTTCTCTACTGGCTCTCTGGTGGTACCGCCACCAGCATTCATGTCCACATCGAGAACACCTCGCTTATTGGCATAATAAATATGCTCCCTTGCAGGAGTATCCACCCACAGATCCAAATCATCATAGTTGTACCAAGCTAGCGACACACGCACCTTGGCGTTCACATTCCCTCCCGCATTCTTCACCTTCTCGGTGATTGAGTCAGTGATATTACCGTTATAACTCCAGGCAAAGTTGTTGTCCCACTTAAACAGATTGCCTGTTTCTTTGTGCTGTGGCGCAGTGATGCTGACGAGATGCGGCAGGTTGGTTGACTTCAGGTAAACCTCCAAGCCTGTGGCCTTGGGCAAAATATTCTGCATGAAATCTTTAATGGAGACAGACTGGGCCTTGTCGTCAATGTTCTGCACAGCTGAGTCCAACAGCAGCGCCTCAAGCCCTTTCATCTGTGCCTGAGCAGAAGCATCGGCCCATAACACATTGTTAATCGTAATATCCTTGATATTCGCGAAACGCCGCTCTACAGCGTGTTCGCGGACTAAGGATTTCAGAGTAGCCATTGCAGCCTTAACCATGGATGGCGTGATAAGCGCAGTGGTGCGCTTGTAGTTTGTCGGTGCGACCTTCTGTTCGAAGGATGCAACTGCCCGCTCCAAGTCCACCCCTTCCGACAAGTCTTGCACCAGCGTACCGATCACAGTGTTGCGGAACCGTGCTGCTGGTGAAGTGGCATTCTCCCACAGGAAAACGTTTTGCGCCCCTATTTTGCGCGATACCGGCTCATCTATTGAGATATTACGCTCTGAAGAATTAGCATCATCCCAGGACATAATGTCTCGACGCACCAATGATGCATGTCCATCTTGCGACAAGGACAGGTACTTTTCCTGCATAGTACGAAACGCAAGTGCAGCTTGCTTGTGTTCGGCACCACGATACAGCACGTTGGACTCAATCAACTCCAACACTTGAGCAATAGTCTCTGGCTTCAGCTCAGTAAGTCCACGCTCAAACACCTGTACAGTGGTGCGAAAGTCTCCTTTTGCCTTGTCGGGTGTAGGTGATTGGTGGCGCTTGGCCACCTTCCCATAGAAGTGGTTGAATCTGTGGACTGACCCATCCTCCAGCAACTTCTTGGTGGACTCCGCACCGTAGGCGGGCTCTGTGGGCCGGTACAGGTCGCTGATTGGGTGACTGACCACCAACTGATGCATGGCGGCTGCAACCTCTTTATAGGGTGTCTCCAGGCCCTTGATGTCCCAAATGGAGGCCAGCTTACCGTCAATGATGGCCACCACATTGCCCATGCCTTTGATGAACTGGCGGCAGCAGGTGCATGTATGAGTAGTGTGGGTCTTATAGATAGGGTCGGTGCCGGGCGGGAAACTGGCAAGGTAAGTTTCCCAGAGAGCGTCACCTGTGACAGTGGTGTACAGTTCTTGCTTGCTGAGGTCTGTCAGGCGGGCGTGGACGGCCTGGGCGAAGGGTGCGAAAGAAGACACGGTAATTTCCTTTGAGAGATGCTGCGCGAAGGCAGCGGGTTGGTGGGAGATGTTGAAAGAGGGTTACAGATCTGTTTCGATGAGGCCCGAAGTCCACATTAAAGCGACGAACAGAGCGGTGCCGATGGTGGCGGCGGGTACCGGATCAATCTTGCCGCCCAGCAAGGCAATAGCCAGGATAATCATGGCGGCAAAGGACAGGAGGGAAAGGGTGAGTGGTAGAGGTCTCATCGTTTGGCCTCATATTGGGCGATAGCCGTGAAAGCTGCTGCGACTAAGCGCAGGTGGTCTTTGAGGACCTTCATCTGTGCCGGTGACAGGTTGTTAGTGTGGATGGTGACGAGCGTGCCGGTCTCGTCCTCTATGTGCATGGGGCGAGTTTTATTGCCGATTTTCAGTTTGGTTTTCATGGGAAGGTTCCTTTCAAAACAGAGCGAAAGCGCTCCATACTGCAGCAACCAGTGCTGCAGTGTTGGAGGACTCTACTTAACAAGCCCTACTTCGTACATCTTACGAAGCATGTCACTGTGGACAATAGAAAATCCATACGCCAGTCCGTACTCTTCCATCCACAGTGCGTAATTGGTTTGGTTAAATGCGCCTACAGCGTGGGCGCACCACATACAAGCTGTTTCGAACAGATCAGAGGAGTCAAACCACTCCCCATTTTTGTCCAAACAGCCGTAGAACGGCTTATCGGTATGCCTTCGATTAAACTCTGCCCACGGTTTAGTGGGAGGAGTGGGTTTAGTGGGCGCCTCTGGAAGGCGATAACCTCCATGCTTAGCTATAACGTCGTCCACCACTGTAGACGGTGTGTAGGGGTACACAGTGTCTGTGTACGAATCCCCTTCTGCGTAGGGAATCAAGAGAGGCTCCACCGCTGACGGGTACCCTACTTCTACTTCTACGAAAGGCCCTTTATTCTGTCTCGGCGTGCAGTAGGCGCCTTTGTTTGCCTGCACCGACAGTGTAAACCCGTCATTACAGGTAATTACCGGTGCAGAGGGAAATTCTCCGTTATTCCGATGTAAACGGAAATAATCATTAATATTCATAATGGAAGATCCTTTCAAAACAGAGCAAAGCGCTCCATACTGCAGCAACCAGTGCTGCAGTGTTGGAAAGCTCTACAGGTCTTTAAACTTTGCGTGCTGCGCTCTCGCAGCATCCGCACAACGCTTGGCCTCATACAGGCCGAGATCGTACTGATCTTTTATGAATTTAGTGGCCTGCACCGTTGTAAGGTGCGGCAACATGTTGTACTCCGCTACAGTAATTTCCTGCGTAGCCTCCTCCCCGGCATAACGAACCACTGTTTTACAGTCGGTGTGGTGCGTGACGGCCTTAGCCTTAATGGCCTCAACAACGGAGGCAGCTGCGTCCATACGCAGCATGTATTGCTGCCTAATGAACAGCACTGCTGACTCTTGGTCAGGATGTGCTGCCAGCAGGTCGTGTTCTGCTGTTGTAATAGTGAGGGACTGCTCCCTCAGTTGATAAGTGATAGTAACAGGGGCGTTGGTCATGGTAAGTTTCCTTTAAAAATTGCCGCATGGTGGCGGCGGGGTGGGTTAAATACTAAAATCAAAATCGTGCTTTATAGGCGACGCTCCAGCCCTACGCAATTCGCGCAACCTGTCCCTTTCTGCGCGCTGAAGCCGAATGCCCGTACCCCAATAAGCGCGAAAGAACTGTGCAAGAGCGTCCTTCTTTACTGGCGTCGTACACTGCTTACCGCAAGTAATTCTTTTACGTTTACCGCATATTAAGCTATACAGTGTTACGTTGACAGTGTTGCCGCACTTGCACAAACATTTGTACCGCTCTACGTCAGTGTCAGGTAGGCGTTCCACAACAGTCAAATGACCGAAAATGAAACCTCTTATGTCCTGACTGTCGTCAGTAAAAACACAGGGTGGTAAGACCGGAAAAATTGAGGATACGGGTGTAGAATCGTTCATATGAAGTCCTTTCGAGGTTGCGGGTCAGGGAGTCGAAATGTCCTGGCCCGCATTTATTTTACACTTGAATCGAACAAAATGAACAAAATGAACGTAAAATTCATGCTTCACTAACAAAAAGGAGTCCAAATGAACTACCCACCACTAGAGGAAGTTACGACACCGTTCGTTAAAACCTCGCAAGCTGCGCATTATTTACAGTTACAGCGTAGCACGCTCTGCGCCTATGCTAAGTCACCTACTCCTCCGGTAGAGGCCATTCGTGTTGGTAACAAATTTTTCTTCAAAACAGCTGACATCAAGAACCTGTTGAAAGTTAAGGGAGTCACAGAATGACCACAGGCTCCTATACAGTATTCAGCAGCGTCACGCCAATCGGCAAACAATTCAAACTTGTAGACGGTAAATTGCAGAAAACCTCTTTAGGGCAACTCTACGCAGGGACTTATGATCGAAAATCTTTCAACAGCCCGACAGAATTTATCGAACAGCTGTGCTCGATGTCTACCAACCAAGTTATCACAGGTAGCGTCCCTCTTGATGGCACACTACACGGAAAAATCTCGACCAAACGCAGACCAGAAGAGGGTGCGTTGCCGCGAGATATAGAGCACTACGGCTTTCCAGACGGCGCTGGTGTGATGACTTTGGACTACGATCCAAATTCCGTAGCGTTTAAAAAGGGTGAACTAATAGCCCTCTTGCGTACAGTAGCTAATTTTCCGTCAGAAGCCGCGCTTATTTGGTGGTGCAGTGCGTCTTCACACATCTATAACGGAGACATAGAGATACAAGGACTCAGAGGCCAGCGCATCTACCTCTTGGTAGAGGATGCACGAGACATTAAAAGAGCCGGTGAAGTCCTGAATGACAGATGCTGGCTGATGGGCTATGGCCGAATCAGCTTCTCTGAGGCAGGTCACCGTCTATTAAGGACAGTTTTCGATGAGGCGATGTATGAAAACGCCCGGCTAGACTTTGCCGGCGGTGCTGTATGCGAAGAACCGCTAACACAAAACAGAGGTGTGCCAGAGAATGTTGGAGGCCAAGAATTTCTGGACACTGCTAAAGCCTTTCCAGACCTGAGTGCAGATGAAGCAATGATTGTCGATAGGCTGAAAAAGGACGCTAAAGACAAAGCATTGCCGGAAAGTCTGCGACTAAAGTCCTTGTGGATAGAGAACCGTAAAGATATTTTACGTGACAGGTTGCGTAAGGAAGACAAAACTCTGTCTGAATTGGACGCAGAAGACAGAGCGAGACACATCCTTCGAGCCGCAGTTGAGGGTAACTCTCTTGCCGGCGACTTTGAGCTAGAACTAGAGTTTCTTGACGGTAAAACAGAAACTACAACAGTGGCGACAGTGTTGGACAACAAGGTGAAGTACCACAAGGTGCGAACACGTGACCCACTGGAGAGGAATCACAGAGGCGGTGAGTACTGTGGAATGCTTTTCTTAGATCAATCAGCCCCCCGGCTATTCAGCTTCGCTCACGGCGGCGTCACATACAAACTCATCAGACAGTCTGTGAGTGTTGAAGTCAAAGAGGGCGACCAAAGCATAATTGCCAAAGTCATCGCTAAAGCACTTCTCGCATACGAGGATATATTCCTTTCAGGCGGTGTACTCATTTATGCCTCTGGAGGAGTCTTCATCCCATTAAGCGCTAGCGACCTTGGACAGTTGATTGGTGAGCGCATATCTTTACACAGCAGGGCTAAGGACGGCTCACGCAGACAGAGGGATTGTAAGCCGCAACTTGTGGCAGCTGTACAAAGCGCATTTCGCATGAATGACGACCTCAAGCCACCAACAATCTTAGGTATAACCAACTCTGCTTATGCAACACCACAGAAAAGGTTAGTGCTAGACCCAGGTTACGATTCAGAAACAGGTGTCTATAACAGAATGTTGGATCGTGTGAAACTGCCTGAGAAAATAGAGCACATAGACATATTGCGAGCGCTCAAGACTATATGGGCGCCGTTCTCTGAATACAGGTGGGCGTCGGATGAGGCCCGCTCAGCAGCGCTTGCAGCCGTGTTTACAGCTGTGTTGCGCCCGGCCATGGAAACAGCCCCTGGTTTCTTTTTGGACGCTGCCCAGCAAGGAAGCGGAAAAAGCAAGGCAATGGACGCAATTTGCGCGATTTCCCAGGGCCGCCGCACCGCGAGATACCCTTATGTTAAGGGCAATCATAATGACGAATATTCAAAATATATTACTTCGATGATGCAATGTGGATTAACTGCATGGCCCATAGATAATGTCATCGGGACATTTGAATCTACAGTAATTGCATCTTTGATATTCAGTACAGATACTGCCGGACGGGTTTTGGGCGCGAATACAGTTAGTTCTGGTTCCGCCAGAATACTTGTAGTATGCACAGGAAATAATGCCGATCTTGGAGAAGATTTAAATCGACGTTTTTTGTGTGCGCGAATCGACACCCGCAGCGAGCGGCCAGACAGGGACAAGCACACCTTTGACCCGCAAACGAAAGCGTTGGCAACTCGTAACGAGATAGTGCGAGCGGTTTTAACCATCTTGCAGGCGTACTGGAGCGATAATCCGGTGACAGTAGACAACAGCGCGTGCCCAGACTTCGGCACACTTGTACAGGAGCCTATGGTCTGGTTATCGCTCAAAGGCTTTTGCATACAGGCCGGTATAGGTAACATCGTAGACCCTATTCTGGCTCTGGGATCTAATCTCCTAGGCGAGACAGAGGAGCAGTTTGGTTTACGGCAGATGCTTTTAGGTATAGAGGGTCTGCTTGGACTGTACCACGGTTTCACAGCTGCGGAGCTGTTAAGGCTCTACGACAGCGTAGGAGACAGGCCTAAGACAGAAGCGCACGCTTTGTTAAAGGCCGGAATAGACGAGCTTACCAAAGGAATGAAGGCTATGGACGGTTCCCCTGGTACAAAAGAATCTACAAGAGCTGCCGCTATAGGTTGCGTATTTAAGAACGCGAAGGGCAAGACAAAGGATAACATAAGGCTAGAGCTTCAGCGCGTAGACAGTAAGGGCAAAACGTGGTGCCTCGAAATGGCGAATACTGAGGCCGGGCCGCGTGAACAGCGTGGTACAGTGTTGAAAGTTGCGCTGTGAGCAAAAACCCCTCATACCCATCATACCCCTCACAAGTGACAGTTTGTGAGGCTTTGTGAGGCTTATTTGGTGGGGGGTTTAGGGGGGTAAGACCCCCCATTTTATCTGGCCGTATATTATTTTTTTAGTGTGCTACATTGTAGCACAAAATACGATAAAATTATATCCTAGCTGAAGTGGGGGGTGTTACCCCTCATACCCCTCACCACTGTAAACTGATTTTTTGGAGTCTAAAAATGCAGCTCAAACCACTGTACACGGAAAAGCAGGCGCTAGAGCTTGCTAATCCATTCGCACCTGAACATAAGCAGGTGATAACGGAACAGCTCTCGTACTTGCAGCACCTGTTCACCGGCCTGTCACAGGAGGCCATGCAAACTAAGTCTGCGGACACCAAAGCAGAACTGTTAAGAACGGCTTTGTTAGCGCAGACTAATTACGTGAAAACTTTTAAGCTCTTGATGGAGCTTAAAAAGGAGGGTGAAAAACCCGCAGTGACTGTGTTGGAAGATTGGCGCTAACCTTAGCTTTGTTAGCTAAGGTTAGCGGCCTGCTGAGTGCAGGTCAGGAGGGAATCAGGGCTTAAGAAGGTTTGGTCTTGCAGCCAAAATACGCCCAGGAACCGTTCCCAGGCGTTTGGTAAGAGGTAGGTAGCCGAACCCCTTACCAAACGCAGCCAAGGCCCCGTTTGGGGCCTTGGCGAGGCTTTAGATGAAGCGCGGCATCCCGCGCTTCCGAATTTGTGCCGCTTCGGCGGCACGAGCCATGGTCCAGGCGTGGCGCAAGGCCACGTCCTTGAACTCCTGTGAGAAGTGGAACGGCTCCAGCTCTTCAGCTGGCCTTGGTTCGACCATGTTTGCCCTCTCAAGGGCCGAGTCAAAGTCTTGGGTACGCACGACTGTTCTCCTGTAAAAGCCCGCACTTTGGAACCGTGTGCAGGCGTTGACGGTAGGCGTGGCCAGGGCGGCACCAAAAATTCTGGCGCCCTGACGGATTTCCTTCTGAAAATCGTCCCCAGATACGTTTCGCAAGCGAGCTAAGGGGTTGGCCTCAACTCGCTTGCAAAACGCAGCCAGGGCCGCAAAAACGGCCCTGGCGGGGCTTTACGCTGGTACAAAGCCCGCGTGTCGGAACACAGCGGTCTTCGTTACTTTGCCCGTGGAGTCAACCGACTCCACGCTCTCCCTCACTGAAAAGGCGTACAAGGGCTTAATGCCCCTAGCAATAAGCGCTGTTTCCAGCGCTCCCATCAAGAATGGCGCACCGCCGATCATGGCGGCGGTGCACACAGGTACATTGCCCAGGGTGCGAGAATCGCTGGCGGCGCCGCCAGCGATTTGGGCCGCACGTTCAAGCACCTCCTGCCGCGTCGGGCAGGAGGTGAACGTTAGCCATTGGGCCAAGACGGCCCTTTGATCCGGGCCAAGGTCAATAACACCGGCCGCAGTCTGCTCTGTGGTGGCCGTGTGTTGGGTGAGGTTGAGGATCTGCACAATCTTTCCTTTCAAAATTGCCGCGCCGACAATTCGGCGCAGAAACGCGGATCTGCGTTTCACAAGAGAACTGTATCAATTCCCTTGCGAAACGCAGCCAGGGCCGTAAAAACGGCCCTGGCGGTGCTATCAAAGCCGGATCAGTAATCCGGCTTTGTAGATAAAGAGGGATACCGGACGATACTCCTTCATGCATTCTTGCATGGCTGCATCATATTTGGTCATAAGACCTCCGTTAAATATCTCGGACATAATCGGCGCCGAGGATTCCGACTGCCTAAAAATTAGGCAATTATTATGTGCGATATTATCTCGCACATAAT
>ERZ724522.516-NODE-516-length-24599-cov-5.773020_pt1 | contig 24599 bp, 38 predicted proteins | sample MGYA00376055_ERZ724522 | MGnify/ENA primary metagenome ERZ724522 (study PRJEB28724, sample SAMN07190884) | wastewater metagenome | isolation source: effluent of sewage treatment plant in Hong Hong | place: Hong Kong | collected 2016-03-17 ...
CTACTCACCATGCACCATCCATGCCAACATTTACCCCCTATCATATTGCTCCCATCCATACACCATCCATCCGTTACCCCACAAAATTTTTTCACCTCCCACACCAAAACATATTGACATCATCCCTACGTAACCCTACAATCCAACCATACCCCACCAACCAAAAAGGCAATAACATGAAATGGAAATGCAAAGATGGGCGGGAGCTAGAGCTAGCTGACATGAGCACCGACCACTTGAAAAATGTGATAACGATGCTACGCAGCAAAGGTACCGTAACGCCGAACGAATACTTATCATGTCTTGCGTATGCGTGTTCATCTAACACTGGAGAGTACGCGGCAATGGCTGCCGAACAGGAGTTAGATGATATGCAACCATGGATAGGGCTTGAATTACTAGAGAATGAACTAGCTAAAGGAGCCGAAAATGACTGACAAACCCGTACGACCTAACCTGGAAACTAAAATGCCAAACCTAGACGACTGGCTCAAAACCTATTACCCCGTGCCCGCCAACCTCGCAGCGCAAGGTACGGACCTCGAAGCCATAGACCATTGTTTGCGTAAGTGGCAAGGCGCCGTCGACGCCGCCCAATACGGGCTAAAGTACCAAAACTGGTGTTTGGTAGACAGCGCTGGGCACAGACTGTTTTGGTTTGACAACGAAAGTTGCGCCCTATGTGAAAAATACACGGAAGACGACGAAGAAGAACAAAAATGTTACGACGAATATGGGCAATTATGCCCATTTTGCAAACACACTGGGCGTATGTGCCCTTACCCAGAGTCAAGACATGACCCATTACCGATGATAACCACCTTACAGCGAATAAAACTCGCTGAACAATCCAAACCCATAAACCTTAACATGCAACACAAAGAGGAACCGAAAATGTACTGGAACCCAGCCGAGAAATTCAAAGATGATGATCGAATCAACATTTCTGGCATTGACGGGCCACCATGTATTCATTGTAAACATTGGAACCCACAACGGCGGTTTCTCCCAACAGACAAAGGAATGGTTTATTGTGGTGTGATACTTTGTCATAGTGAGCAAGAGCCAGACTTTATGTGTTTTAATGAACGGTAACACACTGCCAAAACTACCCAGTTATTCCGTCAACACGCTACCCTGGAGACTTCCCATGTCCCGCCTAGAGCAAAACCACCGTGAAATTCAATTCATCATTTCTCGCATTGAACGCAACATCGAACTATCCCACCCATGCCGGGTCGGCCAGCTCATTCGCACCAGCGCCCTAACCAAACGCCAGGCCCAATTCCTAATCAGCTCTACCAAAAAGGTATCCCGTCATGCGTAAAGACACCACTCCCGAAACGCCCCTATACGGTTACGTCCCGTTCGAGTATCCCGAAATCAAAGAGTACGTCCCGCCCGTAGACGATGCCCTAATATCGTACCGCAAATCCGATTTTAACCGGGACATCGCCCGCCAAGAATTCATGGATTCATCCGTTTTCGTCGGCACCGTTGACGAGTAATCCCACCTAATAGCCGCCTTTCCAGCGGCTATTGGCGGGCTTATTCCAAGCCCCCTTACAGGAGACAATCATGCAAACCCTAAGCCTATTCGACGTTACTGCCGTCCATATATCATCAATGCAAAATTGCGACGATCCTCTCCACTCTACTACGTGGCGCACCGTCACAATTGACCACGAGGGCGGGCAATTCGAGATAGTTTTATTTCTCGCCCAAGATAATCTATCCATAACGATAGACAACACCGACCCATCAACCGCCCCCTAACTTAGAGACCTTCCAATGATTAACCTATCCCCCATCGCGTCGAACCTTTCCATGGTAACAATTAGCAAATACGAGTTGCAAACCAAACTGTATTTTAGCTATGAAACCTGCGTAGCTATCCGCCACATCGATTTTAAAGGCAACGAGCACAAATTCCGTCGCGCCGCGTTCTTCTCTGCCACAACCTCCCGCCACCTAAACAAAATCGGCGCGACCAACTGGGAAGGGCTTAGCGACACCGAGTTCGATGCCTACCTAACCACTCTAACCTAAAAGGTAATCCCATGAAACCCGTATTCATCCCCTGCACCACCGCCCAGTACCCAACCAGTTGCCTCGTGCAATCCAGCCCCGGCCACGTAACATTACTCGGTCATGCCGAGATAACCCTCACGCCCGAAAACGCCCTCACGCTCGCCCGCGAGCTAACATTCGCCGCCAACAAGGAACTGGCTAAAACTGCTAAAGGATAAACCTCCGATTTCTTTAGGGCCAGCCCTTCCTGCTGGCCTTTCCCGTTCCACAATAAGGACCCCTAGCATGCAACCTTTAACTCCCCAACAAGCCGCGTTTATCGCCACTTGCCTGGACTCCGACTCTATCGCCCTCGAAGCACTGGCAGGTACCGGAAAAACTTTTAGTCTCCGCCAATGGGGAAACACCTCACGCCGGGCTGGTATCGCAACCAGTTTCTCCAAGTCAACCGTAGCTGAACTAGCTCAAAAACTCGGTCCCAAATTTCCCGCTAAAACCTTTCACGCCCTAGGCTTGGCTGCCATCAAAAGCACTGGCAAAACCACCAAGCTAGACACCAGCAAAATGTTCAACATCGTTAAGGCTCTTAGTGAGGAACACGAAATTCCATTTGAACTGCAATCCGAAATCCGCGCTCTCGCTACCATCGCCAAAGTTTACGGAATCCAACCCGACCCCACCGGACCAGACGGCATATCCCCTAACGACCCCTCGACATGGGCCACCTTGGCCGATATGTACGATATAGAGTTTTCAGAAGAAATTCTCTATCACGCTAAAAATGCCGTCAACCTTTCAAACCTCGCCTTTCAAAAAGACGGTTTGATCGATTTCGATGATATGCTTTATTGTTCCCTAATCTACCCGCACCGCTTTTCCCGCAACAACATCATTCTCGCCGACGAAGTGCAAGATTTTAACCTATTACAGCACACCATGTTAAAGCGTTGCCTCCTCCCGTCTGGTCGGGTTATCGCGGCAGGCGACCCAAACCAAGCTATATACGCTTTTCGCGGCGCACTTAGCGACAGCTACGACGCGCTGATAAACACGTTTTCGATGCGGAAACTACCTCTTACGGTATCTTTTCGTTGCCCAAAATCCGTCATAAAGGTCGCGCAAGAATACGTTCCCGCAATCGAAGCCGCACCCCAAAACGTAGAAGGTCAAGTTTTATACCCAACCTATCTATCTTTATCCGACATTCCCAAAACCGTTCTTTGCCGCAATAACAGCCCCCTTATGCGCCTTGCCCTCCGCCTGCTGGTCAGTGGGCGAACCGTTGAGATCGCCGGGCGCGACATCGGGCAAAACCTCGTAAAACTTACCGAGCGTATAACTAAGAAAAATCTATCATCCGAAGAATTCATTGATAGGCTTAATCAATGGAAATCCCGTGAACTAAATAAATATCCCCGCCGTAAAACGTCCATCACTGAAAAAGCAAACGTACTAAGCCATCTCGCCCGCGCCCACAAAGACGTTGACTCGGTGCGCAAGCACCTCGGAAAACTCTACCCCGATACCAATTCCAAAGAATACCGTCCCGCCGATGTACATTTAAGCACGATTCACAAGGCCAAAGGCCGCGAATGGCCTAACGTCCTAATTCTCGATCCACAACTTATTGGCAAGCACGCCCAAAGTGACCAAGACCAGCAACAAGAACGCAACCTTGGCTACGTTGCCGTCACCCGCGTCCAGCGCGAACTAACCTTTATCGCATCCCCCCAAATCGAGGGGTTGGAGGATTAAAAATGGGTAAATACCTCAACCGCCCCACGCTCACCCCCCAACAGGAAGCCGAGATATTTCCCCTCCTTGACGCCGCGCTCAAACTTCCGTTCGGCAAAGCCATCGTCCACCAATGCCCCAAATCTCGCGCCGCATACCTCTACCGTATCCTTAACGGCGAACGCTACCGCAACGCCATCCAAAGCATTTCAACCTACCTCCCGCAAGAACCCCTATACGGTAAAGGTTTGTACTACAATTTAATAATCGAAACCTTTAATAAAGGAATTTTGATTGCTAACGCCGAAAATCCGCCGCCCTCTGTAACCTGGGCTATCATAACCTGCGCCGCGACCCGTAAGCCGGTAGACGTATCCGAGTACAATTTAAGAACCGTAGCTAGTCGGTTAAACAAGCTGCGCGAACGTCACGAGGAACTTCGCCCGATCTACATCGATAACGCTCAACTGCGGTGGGCAACGCCCGCCCCCGAGGAGTTGATAATCGTGGATGTGGATACCGGCATCGGGCATGTGGCCACGCCGACCCGAGAACAACGTGCAAAAGTTCGTTAATAACCGCCCTTCGGTGTTGCATCGTCGGGTTTTCGCGTGTATAATATACATGCGTCAAATAACAAACCAACCCCAATTCAACCAAGGAACTCTCACCATGTTTCGCACCGAAAATACCCCTACCCGCGCCCGCACCGTCCTGGAAGACATTTACGCTAAAGCAGGCCAGCCCGATTTCCAATTCAAAATCCCCCAACCTTTCACCGTTGAACACATCGCCGGTGTGGAAGCGGTTGGAGCCAACCCCAGTGGCGTCGTAGCCCAACTAAATCAGGTTCTTGCCGAGAACTTGTGCAACAACATGGCGGCCCGCGTTCGCAACGCGGCCAAAAACGGCCAGCCTCTCCCTACCCAAGCCGACATGGATACTTTGTACACGGTTTACGACTTTTCGGGTATCCGCCAGCCTGGCGGAAGCGCGCCCACGAGTCTGTTTGACCGTATCTTTGCCCGGTTGGCTGGCGCGTTCGTTAAGAAGTTGTTGAAGAAAAAGGGCTACCAGTCCCTACCTGCGCCCGTAACCGTTGCCAAGCGGGATGAAGCCCCCACGGCGGGCCAAATCTCGTTCGAGGACTTTGAGGCCGAAGTTTCCAAACTCGTATCCGGCGACGGCCCATGGGGAGAAGTCGAGGCGTTCGCCAATGTCCGTGAGTCCCTAATCGAAGATGCCCGTACTGAGGAAGCGGCTGTTCGCGCTCGCGAAGTTGCAGCCGAAAACAAGCTCGCTGGTTTGGGGCTGTAATAATCTTTTGGGATAGCCTTATAAATACGGCGGATTGAGGGCAGGTTTTGACCCTGCCCTCTTTTTTACCTACAACAATTTACAATGTACAGGCATCAACATGGCTCGCAAAAAGATAAACGACGTAGCTCCCCGAACTATTCGGGTTCACGTCCCTACATACAATCATATTCTAGAATTTTTCTCAATGTCCCCTTCCGGTATTCGTGGAAGCGACGCCATTCGTCAAGTGCTGGTGCAATTCGGGCTTTATTGCAAAGAACAAATGCGTGTCGGGCGCGTCGCATCGTCGCAAGACCTGCGCGAAGCCGAAGACATCATATTCAAAACTTTCATCGAGAAAGAAAATGGCCAAGTGGATACCCCGAACGACGCTTGACGACGGACAAGTAATAGAAGGATACATGGAGGATATGACCCAAAGCGAGCTAATAAGCTACGCAAACCAGCTTATGCGTAGCAATCGCAAGCCCGAAGCCCGTGAAATAATGAGATACCAGCACGCAAAATTCGTTGAATCCTACCCTATCGACCCACCGCCCACAAAGGCCGCCTAAGATGCTCACCCTAAACGAATTGCTCGCTAAATCCGCCCAAGACTGGACCGACGATGAAGTGCTGCAATTAATCGAGGGCCTACGCTCTCAACGCGAGAAGTGGAGCCAAGAGCAACAAGCAGGAATGAAAAAGCGTGTCCCCGCCACAAAAGTAGAAGTCAAACCAGCCAAAAAAGACCTCGCGTTTGCCGGATTAAAATTATAATTGGATATTTCTATTATACGACATTATCGGGTAGTGGACATTATCCGATAATATGGTATAATCGTTTACATCCTTAACAAACGAGCAAGCCATGTCTACCAATGTCAAACATAAAGAACTCAAAGCAAAGATTACAATCACTCTTGAGCCAAGTCTCATTAGCTATGCCGAGCAACTTGGACGATCTAGCGTTTCCCTCGGAATCCGCCATGCCCTTATCGAGTATAGAGACAGACTTGATGTCGAATTTCGCAACAAGGCGTTATCTGCACACACCGGAACAAATAGCTCAAGAATTGAGGATTGATGAAGAAGGAAAAATATGGTGGAAACGACAAGGTGTTAAAAATAATCGCAGAATGAATAAGCCAGTAGGCTCTTTAGGCACACACGGATACTTAGAGTTAATGGTTAATAATATGGAACATTATACTGTACATACAATAGCTTTTGTACTATACCATAATCGTTTTCCTAGCCCAGGAAAAGTAATAGATCATATAAACGGCAATAAGCTTGATAATCGTAAAGAAAATTTACGTGAGGTGTCGAATGCAGAGAATATGAGAAATCGAAAAGGGCTTCATCCTCACAATAAATCTGGAACAACAGGTGTATACTGGCTTCCAAACTTGAGTAAATGGGTAGTTAAACTTAAGTTTAATGGTAAAAATATTCACGGAGGTCATTATACTAACCTAGACGATGCAATAGCTGCTCGTTATGCCTTAGAAGTTAAATATGATGTTGTTAAGCATAGCCTATTGACACGACAATTCAATAGTACCTTCAATAAATCTCACAAAACAGAAACTTTTGAAGGCTTGAAGCTATGACCCAAGAAAACACCGCATTTAAAGACGGAATTCAATACGCTTATGACTCAACAAGTATTGGTCTTTGGAAAACCTGCCCACGCAAGTATTACTATTCAATCGTTCTAGGTTATGAACCTCGCGTAACCGCGCCGCCGCTTGCATTTGGAATCGCCCTCCATTCAATAATGGAAAAATGGCATAAGCTCATAGCTGCCGGAACCGACAAACATTCAGCCCTAATCGCTGTCACTCGCTTGGCCGGGCAGCTTGGCGAACGCCTACCGGCTGGTGACAACACCCGCACCAAAGAAACCCTCGTGCGATCAATCGTATGGTATTTTGACCAATTTTGGGACGATAAAACCATAACCATTCTCGAACCCAGTGGCAAGCCTGCAATCGAATACCACTTCCAACTCCCCTTCATGGACTACCTTGGGCACGAAGTTTTTATATGCGGCCATCTCGACCGCATGGTAAAGTGGCAAGGAAAAGTTTACATATCTGATTATAAAACGACAAAATACGCCATTGATAATCGGTTCTTCTCTCAGTTCAAACCGGGTACGCAGATGCCTCTATACCTCACGGCATGTCATATAATTTCCGAAACTATCGCCGACCTCCCATCCGCCAACGGCGTAATAATCGACGGAATTCAACTAGGCGTAAACTTCTCCCGCTTCGCCCGGCACATTGTCGAGTTTTCGCTAGAAGAAATAAACGAATATATTGAGGATTTGAAATACTGGATTATGCAAGCAATGGATGCTTGCAAAACAGGTTACTTTCCCCAAAATACCGAGTCATGCCAAAAATATTCAGGTTGTCACTTCCAAGAAATCTGTTCCAAACCCCCCGCCCGCCGTCAAATGTTTTTAGACGGGAATTTCGTTAAACGCATTTGGGACCCCACGAAACCAAGGTAAGCACCAATGTCCGACGAACTCACAAAATGGCTTAACGACAACTACCCCATTTCTGCCAAAGAAATGGCTAACTCCTCCGACCGCCAATGCGTGCAGCACGCCCTAAAGAAATGGAAAGGTGCCTTAAAGGCTAAAGCATACAATTTAACCTATGATGACCATGCCATATCGTTAGGAGCACGCGGATTTCTTTTTGACAGTGATTCATGCTCTTTATGTAAAAAGTACCCTAGTGACTGTCGATCTCGCGAAAGCAGAATTCCATGTCCTATCGTTCGTTATCGAGGAGAACCTTGTGAAGGATACCCAAACATTTATTTAAGGTCTTGCGATGACCCAAAACCAATGATTAACCTCCTCAAAGAAACTCTAAATTTCATTAAACAAGAAAGGGCAGTAATAGTCGGAAATAAAAACCGGCCCAAATAGCTAATCCCCTATAGCATAACCACCTTACAGGTATTCTCATGAGCAACATAACGCTAGAACTTGACAACGAAGCACTCCGCGAAGCTACAGTTCAAGCTATGCTTGGTGTACTTACCTCAGAAGTTAAGGCTAAGATACTAGAGTCAGCCGTACAGGAAATTTTAAAGCCGAGTACAAATTCTTGGGACAAAGGAAAGTCACCGATAGAAGTTGCTTTTCAAAGAGCAATCGAGGCTATCGCAAAAGAAGAAGCAGTTAAAATGGTAGCAGAAAACGAAGAACTACGAGACAGAATTAAAAAGTTAATGTCTGAAACCGCCACTCGGGTAATAGAAACAGATACGGATAAACTAGCCCTTAGAATGGCAGACGCTTTTGTAGACTCTATCAGAAGGAATTAAACTCATGACCCCCGCCGACCGCATTTATACCCACCTAATTCGCGAAATATTCACTAGAGGAGAACTAATCCCCGGACGAAATGGCACCACCAAACGATTATTCGACCTACCTACCGTCGAATTTGAATATACTCCCCTCGTAACTATTCGTAAAACCGCTTGGAAAAAAGCCATTCGTGAAATGGAATGGTTTTTATCGGGTAATCCACACTGTCCCGATGAATTGTTGGATTGGTGGGCCGGCCAACTTAATCCTAGCGGAAACTATTTAGGGGGATACGGCGATCAACTAAGAAACTTTGACGGATGGTTCGACCAAGTTCAAAATTTAATTGTCGGAATAATTGGGCATCTTTTCAGTCGCCGCCACGTAATTTCTACATGGAATTCGGCTGATATGTGTATGATAACAAAGGGAAATAAAAACCCAAAAACCCCCACAACATGCCACACCACAATCGCGCAATTCTTCGTTAGCCCGCCCGGCTTGCTATCGCTTCGCTCCTATCAGCGCAGTGCCGACATGCTTTTAGGCGTACCTCATAACTGGATACAATCGTGGGCATTATTACTTTGGGTAGCAGAACAAACGGGAACCGTCCCCCATAAAATGTTATGGACGTTTGGCGACGCCCACATTCACCAAGAACCCTCCCATTTAGAGACTGTAGATAGAATTCTAGCGGTTAATTGCGAAGCACAACTGGCTAAACCAATCCGGCTAAACTACGTAGACAAGCCTGATAGCGAGTTCAAAGCCAGCGATTTTGAAATAATCGGTGAAATCCCAGCCCCAATCGTAACTACCAAACCCAAACTGCTATAAAGGCATTTAAATGAATCAATGGTCCTTTTGGCTACACATCTATCTTTATTCCCTGCACTGCGCTGATAATAACCACCCAACTGTTTATTTCAGCCGAATAGACGGAGCACTACTCACATGCTAAGTGAACTTAAAATTGGTGACGTTCGGCGATTTTGGCTAGGGCCTGGGTACATCTGTACTGGAACAATTATTTCCTTTGATAATGATTTAGTTCTTGTGAAGTGGATATACCCTAAACCAAATTCTTGGGAAAAAATTTCCAATATTATTTAGGTAATGATGTCATCAAGTGTAACGATAATGTATGTACGATTGCCCACCTGTTGACATCCGCCCGGCAACCGTGTATCATACATACATCGTACTTACTACGAGACTCTAAAATGAAACTATCCCCCATCCCTACCAAACCGCCCCTAATCAAAATCCTATACCTCGGATATAGCGGTGAGGGTAAAAGTACCTCATTAGTTCCTCTTGGAATCCCTGGATACCTCGACAATCCCGGCTACGAGTTGCGAATTCTCGACTTTGATGGCAAGGCCGAAGAAGTAATCCGCGCCACATTGGCCCGGCTTCGCAAAGAAGGTGCCATAACCGCCGAACAACACGACAAAGCCCTAACCGAAAACTACGACGTTTGCCCCTGCTTGGAGCCGACCGGCATTATTCAATCCCGTGAAGGAAAACGTACCATCAAAAAACTTGGTATCGAGGGCACTGCAACCGCATGGAACACTGCCGTGCGGCAATTAGAGAAATGGAGTAACTCGTTCTCAGACCGAACCATCCTAGTAATTGACTCATTTACCTACGCCGTTTGGGCAATAACAAACTTCTCGCAAGAGCTTAATGGCAAACTAAATCAAACGCTGGAATGGCGGGACTACCAAGCCCCTCAACACATTGCCGAGTCGTTAATGGTAACATGCGCCGATCTACCAACGCACGCTATAGTGTGTGGGCATCAAGACCCCTTAGAGCTTTACAAGGCAACCGACAAAGTAGATGACAAAGGCCAACCTGTAGAAGACCTAATCGATACTTTAATGGTTCCGATTTCCATTGGCCGGGCCGGTCGCATGAAATTACCTGCCAAATTCAACCACCTTTTAGTGGCATCCAGCGATGGCAAGGGCGCATCTACCCGCCGCTATGTTTATACTGAATCTCGCGTCGGCGTAGTAACAAAGACACCGTTTTACGGGCTTTGCGAACCTCGTTACTCCCTTGATAAGGCATTTGTTGAGTATTTTAAACTAAGTCGTTAATCCCCAGCATGTTCGTGGCGGGCTGACTGGACCCAAATATATCCGCTGCACCAACTAAAGAGGAATCTTCTAATGTACGAAGTAAAGAAAGGAAAGCCGAAGCCAAAGCCGTGCTGATGTAAAACAGCCGGATACCGCAAGTGGGTATCTGGCAATACAAAACAACCCGATAGTATCATCAATACTTATCAATAGGCAAATTCATGACCAAAATCGCAGACCTTCTAAAAACTAACGTATCCTCCTTTAAAGCGCCGCCTCGGTTCCCCGCTGGAAATTACGTTGTAGTTATCACGTCTTACGACATGCTACCATTTCATTGGAAAAAATCAAGTACCAGCGGGCTGGCTTACGTTCCCACCATCCGACCAATTTCGTGTATCGAAGCCGATGACGACGCAAACCCCGATCTTCAAGCCGAGCAACTCGCAGCCCTTGAAGCATACGGCGATTGGACGGCGCGAGAGTTCCAATTCGCTTATACTTCACGCGATACCAACGTGAAAATGGCGCAGGTAAGCGAAATCAATTTCCCCCTAATCGAGTGCAACGATGCGGGCGAACCAATCGGGATGCTGGAAAAGCACGCTTGGCGGTTTTACCTACGCAACGCTGACGGGACCGAACAAGGATTTGTCGCCGACACACTCGGTCTTTCGTACCCGGAAGGTTCCGAGTTGGGAACTATCCTTGAAGAAACTGTAGGCCGCAAATTCATCGTTTCCTTTGCCTACGAAGCCAACACCAGCGACCCGTCGCGCCCGCCCAACTGGGTAATTGAATCTATTACCCAAGCTTAATCCGGCAAGGGGCAGGGATGCCCCAAACTAGGCGCCTTGATAATGTTTAAAAACATAATCCGTCAAATTCCCACTTCCCAAATCCTAATAGACCGCCCAAACCGTCAACGACGCGAGTTAACTTTCGATTCCGTTCTCTCCCTTGCAATTTCAATCGGGCGATCTCAGTGGATTAGCCCCATTTTAATAGACGAAGATGGAAATCTTATTGCAGGCGAGCGCAGATTAACTGCGGTCAAAGTCCTTCACGGTGCGGTAAACGGTGACTATTCGGGTTTCACTGACCCCAACGAAGCGCGGATTGCACTGTGTATGGTATGTACTTGTTACGTAGATTCGTGGGAACAATGGTCCAAAATTCCTGCCCAAATTGGTAAAGACCTTACTCCCATCGACATTGCAATGTACGAGTTTATCGAAAACGCCCAACGCCAAGACCTACCCTGGCAAGATAAAGCAAAAGCCATATACGACATTCACGCTCGCGGCGTATCCCAAAACAAAGATTGGACCGCAGTAGACACTGCCGGGTTGGTTGGTGTTGGCCCGGCTACCGTGACAGAAAACCTACGAGTGTGGAGAGTACACGAAGATGAGGGGTCTAGCCCAGAATTAAAAACAATCATAACCGAATCTCTTACCTTACGTGCTGCCACTCAAACGATAGAGCGTTTTGTTTCGCGCCGCGAAACAGGGCTTGGTGTGAGTCTATCTAGCGGGGTAACAACTCCAAGAAAATTGGCAGACAATCCTGTATACATAAAGCCCGGTCCGGCTCCCCTAGTCAACGTAAATAGCAAACCCATAGAGTCAGTCTTTGACGATAACGAAGTCGAACCAGCTCCATTATTATCCAACAATCTAATAAATACCGACTTTACTACATGGGCACCCCAGTATGTTGGAGAGCCTTTCAACTTTATACATTGTGATTTTCCGTATGGAATATCTTTTAATACTGGTGGATATACGGGTACAGTAGAAAACAAAATACGAGGAGAGTATGATGATGCTGAAAATGTATATTGGAGTTTGCTAAATACCCTACGAGACAACCGCCATCTAATCGCGCCGCAAGCACATATTATGTTTTGGTTCTCTCAAAACTTGCGCCGCCAAACCGAGGATTTTTTTACATCAATGGGGGGTGTTGTACAACCATTCTTAATGGTGTGGCATTGCGCTGAATCCCAAGGAATAGTTCCAGACCCACAACGCTACGGACGGAGAACTTACGAAACGGCGATGCTTGTTACGTTTGGTGATAGGAAAATCGTAGCCCCTCGCAACCTATCGGTATCCGCATCCCGCGAAAGCACGACTCGCATTCACCGCAGCCAAAAACCCCTCCAAGTTCTTGAACATTTTTTCGGCATGTTTATAGACAGTTCTTCTATTGTACTCGACCCTACCGCCGGCTCAGGGACTAGTCTTATAGTAGCTAATAGATTTAATGCAAAAAAAGCAATAGGTATAGAGAAAGATTTTAATATACACAAAAGCGCGTGTGAATACATCAACTTAGTTACTGCTATTAGGCCCTAATATGCCTAGAGACAGAATCACAAAAGAGTACAACAAACGAAAAATACTAGCCGTAGTTGAACGGCATACAGACGGAATAATAACTACAGAGGTTGCAGTACAAGCGAAGCTATCACACAGTTATACTTTTAAATTATTGAAAGAGCTTAAACAGGAGGGCCAAATAACAAACACTATAGTTACTGCCCTTAGATTACATAACTTACTTTGGAAGATAGGTAAAAGTGAAGAACCCGTGGTGGTAAAACCACGCTCAAAAGATAAACCTAAACGTGACTTACCCATTAAACAAGCACAGCTAAAGCCTAGATATAATCCTTGGGGGCAATGTTAACCAAAGAATTCGAGGCCATCATGAAACTTAACCTAGGCAAACTATTATACAACCCTACTGCTAGCCCGCTTACCGTCCAGCTTGCTTTACAAACCCGGTTCGAGGTAGAAACCACCCCTCGTAACGAACCACTTTTTAACTGGCAAATGCTATGCAAAACCGATGGAGAACTTAAATTAATAATCCGGTACGGGTGGTCTGAAAGAAAAGAGCAATGGTATTTTGAGCCACTATCCAGGAGAACACTGCAATGAAACCCATCGTAATTTACAACCAAGCCGGGCAAGGAAAACAACGCAACTACCTAGCCTATTTAGCGATTATCTAATTATAATTGAGAAATAGTAATTGGAGATTGCTATGACAGCCCTATTAAATGGTATGTACGACCTTCAAGACGACAGCGAAAAACTTAATAGACGGAGACAGTCAGAACTAAACTGGCTACAAGACGCAATTCTGCAATTAGAAAAATCGTTAGAAACAGAACGAATGCGGCTTGCTGCTTGTGGGGTAGTAGCTGATGCTAATACACCAGAATCTGCTAAGAAAGCTAGAGAAATGAAAAGTGAGTATTTATCTGCATCCCTGGAAAGTGTATGTAACGCTGTAGACCAAGAGATTAAATATAGAGAAGCCCTTACGCATATTCGAGAAGAATTTATAAGAGGTCAATCGCGTATTAATCTAATAAGCTATATAGATGCAATATTAAGCGATTTATAAACAAACCAATTGCCAAGAGTATAGACAATGCTAATCCTCGCCTACGACACTGAAACAACAGGTCTGATTCGCGGAAGCGATTACACCAATCCCAGCGCGCCGTTCCTCGCATCAATTGCAATGATTCTCTATGACTATGTAGAGAGTAAAATCGTAGCTTCCCTAAACATGCCCATCAAGCCCGAGGGATGGACAATGCCCGAAGAAGCAGCAAACATAAACGGGCTAACCGATTTATACTTGAGTACAGTTGGCGCACCTGCAAGCGTCGTATTACCAAATGCAATCGCGCTCGCAAGCCGGGCCGATTTACTCGTAGCCCACAACATAGATTTCGACACAAAGGTAATAGCCGCCGCGCTGTGGCGGCACCTAATAAACGAAAACGTAAAAGAAGAAGATGCCCATACACTCATAAAAGGCTGGCTTAATAAGTCTGTGTATTGTACTATGCAATCATCAAAACAAATCGTGAATGCACGCAACGCAAAGGGAAACCTAAAATACCCTAAGCTCACCGAGGCTTACAAGTTTTTCTTTGGGCGCGAATTAGACCGGGCGCACTCGGCTAACGCCGACGCCGTAGCCGTGCTAGAAGTTTACCTAGCACTGCAAAGCCATAAGGATTAAAATGAAACCACTACTCGCTTGTTCCGCACCTGAAAACCTTAACTCTCTCCCATATCCTTTATTTGCGAGCGAGAAGCTGGATGGAATTCGGTGCGTAATCAAAGACGGAATTGCGTTATCCCGTACCCTAAAACCAATTCGCAACCGGTACATCCAATCCATTTTAGGCCGACCCGAACTTAACGGATTAGACGGGGAGCTAATCGTTGGAGACCCCGCCGCAAGCGATTGTATGCGTAAAACGAACTCCGGCGTGATGTCGTTTGATGGAGAACCCGATTTCGCGTATTATGTGTTTGATATTTGGGATAGGCGTGGAGCAAAATACAAAGACGTAAAAGGGATATTACCCAGCATATGTGTTAAGCACCCAAAAACAGTTGCCCTGCTTCACCGCCTTTGCCATAACGCAACCGATGTAGAATCGTATGAACGAGAAGCACTCGATGAAGGATTCGAGGGGCTTATTTTACGTCGTCCCGATGGCACTTACAAATACGGAAGGTCTACTGCTAAGGAAGGTTTCTTATACAAGCTCAAACGCTACCACCAGGACGAAGCCGCCATTATTGGTTACGAAGCCCTTGAGCATAACGACAACATTCCCGAAATAAACGAACTCGGTTATACTCATCGATCCAGCTCCGCCGATGGCAAAATAAAACTGCCCCTTCTAGGCGCACTGGTAGTCGAGGGAAAGTTCCAAGATTTCTCAAAAGTAACCTTCAATATCGGCACCGGATTTACCATGGCCGAGCGCGAAACTTTTTGGCAGCAACGAGACACGCTAATCGGGCAGATTGTGACATATAAATTCTTCCCAACCGGCAGCAAAGATCGGCCCCGCCACCCCGTATTCGTGTCGTTTAGGGATGCAAGCGATTTATGATTGAGATATTTACCGACGCCTCCACCATAGTTCAAATGGGTATATCCGGTTGGGCCGCCCTAATTCGCTACCCAAAGGGAACCATAGCTGAGTTAAAAGGTACTGAAATATGTGGGTGCATAAACCGGATGGAGCTTTTAGCAGTAATAAAGGCGCTATCAACCGTAAAAGGGTGCGACGAAATAACTATCTACACGGATAGCCAGTATGTGATGCGGGGCAGTAGACAATTTAAAAAGGCGGATAATAACTATGATTTATGGGAACAATTAAACAGACTTAAAACAAAATATTATGTGTCGTTTGTTTGGGTTCGTAGTCACAGCGGGCATCCTGACAACCAGTGGGTAGATAGAATGGCCCGAAAGGCGGCTCGCAATAGAATACGGGGGATGTATGCCTAAAGAAGTAAAGTTAGCTGCCAAGATGAGAGCGATAGCAGACGAAGATAAACTACCACCTAATCATATATTACGGACGCGGGCGGCGGCTTTGGATATTTGTGCAGAATTGGCATTCGTGCCCGGTGGAGCAAAACCCGGCGTGCACCGGGCCTACCAAAAAGCAGTGCTAGAATCCCACGCAATTCTACGCCGATACAAATCTAGGTTAAAATGATAGCAGCAATTTTTATCATCGGTGGATGCTGGGTGCTGGCCGCCGTAATGACGGTTGTAGTGGTTTGGATTAAAGGGCTAATTTGAGAAGGTAACGAAATGAAACTATTATTCGTAATCGGGTTTATTTTAGTAGTATCGAGTTACCTCGGAATACATACCGGGGTATTTCCACCAACCCCCAAACAAAAAATTATAGGTGAACCCAGCAAAGGAGAATTAGTGTTAGCAGTTAGTTTGCTTATCGGGTTGGCATGTTGGATTGTGGAGGCTATTTGGTGGGCAATAGCATGAACACAATTAACTACGCTTTACGTTACCTTTGGGTTGTCGCGAACGTGCTGTATGAGGAAGCGTATTGGGATCAAGTGAGAGTTAACGATTGGTGGGTTGCTGCATTAAGCTATAGAGGGGAGCAAGAGTGAATACGTGGCCAAAAAAATATAGGCATGAACTATTGCAGATTCATCACGAGATATGGAACAACTCAAATTATCCTGGAACTTTGCAACTCTGTGAAAACTGCGGGCAGCCCACAGAGAAATGCGAGGAAGACGAATTGATGATTGATGATTTCGGGCCGGTCTGCAGCGAGTGCTACGATGATTTTGTATCAAGCCTAGACGAAGCGTGAGGGAAAAGAATGAACACAACAAACGTAAACTTACCTTTACGGCTAGAGGGGCGCGATGTAGCGCCGGTGCCGGGCGGGCAACTAATCAGCGCGTATGATGTTATCGAGTGGTTAGAGGTCCTAAAAGAACAAGTGGAGAACAAAGAGTTTGTGTCGGTGTTGGCTCTTATCGACGATATGATTAACCATTTGGATAAAAGTTGGAGGGTGACGGGGTAAGAAGGGAATATATAATATAATATAGAGGGGGGAAGAAAAAGGGAAGGGAATCAATGGGTTAGCGAGCGGGTAGTGTTGTATGGTTTATTGTTGTCATCTATAGTTTATTCGGATACAATGATAACACCTTAATACAAGCCCGGAGCTATTGTAATGCCGAAACACTATTCCTTAACTGAAAAAGATTCCTTTGCTATTCCATACGATTGTATAGCGAAGGTATATAAGCGAGGAAAACGTATGGGCACATTTAGTTATGTATACCATTATGCCCTTGAAAAAGCGGGCGTAAAGGTTAAAGACGCAACAAAAACACTTATGCAGCTTATGGCACTTCCCGACTTTGAGAACGTGATCTACGTAGATGTATCTACTATTGCTGCTAAAATTGGAATTACAAAATCAGCAGTGTATCAACATATGGCCGCGCTACGTGAAGCCGGACTTATAACTCCGCACGAAGATGTAAGGCCAGATTCAAGAATTGTTATGAAATGGAGGCTTTGTCCCTTTCTCGGATGGAAAGGTACTGGAGTTTCGCTAGAGAAATATATATCAACCCTTGGAACCAATCACGTATTTTTTAACTATGTCGATCCTGAATTTAAAAGTGCATTAGAGGATGAGATAAAGCAAGAAATAGAATTCGTCAAGGTTTGTTGCAATGACTAAAATCGTCTTTGTCGGCGAAGCCTGGGGTTCCCAAGAAGCCCTTCTCCAATCCCCGTTTGTCGGGCCGAGCGGCTGCGAGCTTTACCGCATGCTGCACGCGGCGGGCTACCCCGTGCCATTCCTCCCCTACCAATTCAACTCTCCCATCCGCATGCTTAACAATTGGGCCAAATTCCCCTATCCCCTCCTAAATGTTTTTAATGCACACCCGCCCGAAAACAACATCGAGTTCTTTTACCAGCGCGAACCCACACACACCTTCCCCTCCCGGCGCTTCGACAATCGTATCCACTACGTTAAGCCCGAATACGAATCCCACGTAACCCAGTTACATATGGATTTGCAAACCCTTTCCCCCAACGTCATTGTTGCGATGGGTAACACTGCTTTGTGGGCGCTAAACCTCCCGGTTACAATCTCTAAATTGCGGGGCAACGTAGTAGAAAGCCCGTTTGGAAAAGTAGTCCCCACCTATCACCCCGCTAGCGTGCTGCGTAATTGGAGTCAGCGCGTAGTTACCATTCTTGACTTACATAAGGCGCTTCGCGAAAGCGAGTCTCCCCTCGTGTCTACGCCGACCCGCGAAATATGGACCCGGCCCAGCATTGACGATTTATATTCGTGGTGGGAACAATACGGCAAGAATACGTCTTTGTTAGCGTTTGATATTGAGACGGTTTTGAATAGGCAAATCTCTGAAATTTCTTTTGCCTCCGATCCCACTCACGCCCTTCACGTCCCGTTCTTTTACAAGGAGGCCCGGCGCTATATCAATTGGTGGCCCGATGCCGCAACCGAACGGGCGGCGTGGAAGTTTGTTAAAATGGTGCTGGAAAGTGACACCCCTAAAATCGGCCAGAACTGCGTCCAGTACGATTGCTATTGGCTGGTTAAAGAAATGGGGATAGCTGTTAAAAACGTAGCCCACGATACTATGCAAATGAGTCATGCGTGGGCGCTAGAGCTTGAAAAGTCGTTAGGGTTTTTGGGAAGTATCTTTTTAGACGAGCGTAGTTGGAAACACATCCGCATAGAGACAGGTAAACAAAATGACTAACCCCTACCAAACTTGGATTCAAACTCACTATCCCACGGCGGCCCGTGCCCGGCTTAAATGTTTTGAGGCTACCACGAATATGGTGGCAGCGTTTCCCGAGTTGCGCCGGGCGCGAGGCCATGTAATGATTGGAATTCAACTGCGTCCGCATTGGTGGTGCGTAACCCCCGACGGTACAGTAATCGACCCGACCGCTATCCAATAAAAATCCCACCCCTGTTTTACGATGAAATCCCCGTTGACGCTGAAGAACCGCATGGTAAATGTATAAACTGTGGCAAGCTACTTTATCGCTCGCAAGGGGACGATTCGTATTATTGCGCGGAGTGCGTACCCCCATGCAAATTATAAACACCTCTCTTACTCCCCCAACCGATACCCTAGGCCGGCTTGCCCTCTACTCCGGCATGGATGTGTTAACATTGTTCGAGATTAAAGAAGGGCTATCTGCACTTATGGATGAGAACCGCCAAGCCACCTACGAGTTTGAGATGGAGTTGCAATCCCCATTGCTAGCAATGTCGCTTGCCGGGATTCCGGTGGACGAGGCGGCCCGGCGCGAAATGACAGTAGAGTTTACCAAGGAGCAAGTTAAACTCACGAAACTCATCAACGACATGCTTGAAGCCGTTGGGTATTTTGATTATTACCGTAACATGGCTGTAAAGGAATTTGAGAGTCACGTTACGCCCCTATCTACCTTGCCGTTGACGTGGGAAGGCTGGGTGAATTTACCGTTGGCCGAGCGTAAAGCATACAAAGAATCCGCGCCCGAAGCCCTCACCACTTACCAAAAGGCCCTCAAAGAGTTCTCGCTACCATTCAACCCTGTTTCCCCTTCCCAAAAACTGCGGTTGTTTTATCATTTCTTTGGTTCTCCCGACAACGAAACTGCCGAGGGCTATTTCTTTGCGCCGCCCTGGCTAAAAACCTATGGTATTCGCGAACACAAATCCCGCAATACCAAAGGCGAGTACACGCCGGGCGCGGATCGTGAGGCCCTAGAAAAGATAGTCAAAGCCACAGACGATCCACGATACGCGGCTTATTGGGCAGCCCCATTTGCACATGTGTGTTTAGCGATTTCGGATTTATCGAAATCGCTAGGGTTTTTAAAATGCAAGTTGGAGCATGGATTGTTTAAGGCGTCGTTTGGTGTTGTGACTGAGACAGGCCGGCTGGCTTCGCGGCAAAACGCCCAGGGATATGCGTCAAATGCACAAAACGTAACTCCCAAACTGCGGCATATTTTTATTGCGCCGCCCGGCGAAAAGTTTATCGTTTGTGATTACGCGCAAATCGAATCCCGCATAGTCGCGGCCATTTGTTTTAGGTTGTTTGGGCTAGAGAATTACATCGCAGGTACGGAGTCAGGAGATTTACATTCGCTGGCAGCTTCGATGGTATGGCCGGATTTACCGTGGCCTAAAGAGTTTACTATTGAACACTGTATCAAACATGGCCCGTTCCCCAAAGACATGTTAAAGGCGGCGAAGAAACTTGCGTCAGCCCCATTCTATCGGGGAAAATCTCGTAGGGATGTTAGCAAAACCCTGGGCCATGGAACTTCATATTGTGGACGCCCGCCGCAGATGAGTAAACACTCCCATATCGAAGTAAAGTTGATAGAGCACTACCAGCAGGTTTTCTTTGAGGCTTTCCCCGAAATTGCTAAATGGCACCGCTGGGTAGCAGAACAAGTACAGACGAAAGGGGAAATTACGACTATGCTGGGCCGTACACGCCGGTTCTTTGGGCGGCCCAACGATGACGCCACTATCCGCGAAGCCGTCGCTTACGAACCACAATCGGTCGCGGCGGATTATTGTAATCGGGCGTTGCTGAGACTGCATAAGCTGGTGCTGGCCGGGGAGTTTCCAGGGGTCATTCGTTTATCGAAGCATGACGAGTTGGTTATATCGTGTAAAGAGCCATTAGAGGAGTTGGTTTTAGCGATTATGCGGGAACAAATGGAAGAACATATTACGTTGGTGGCTCCGTGTGGCGCGGCGCGGGATTGGTTTGTGCCAGCGGAGGCGGAGAGTGGATGGAATTTGGGACGGAAGGGAGAAGGGAATTTGAATGGGCTGGGACATCCGATGGATGGAAGGAAAAGGGCGGAGGGAGTGGGATGGAAGGGATGGAGGGTTTAAAGGGTTACGTAAATTAGGCTAATCTAAGAAAGAATAGAGTCGATTTGTTAATGAAAACAATTAGTTGCGCTGATTTTAGTGCCCTGTCCAGTTCGGGGTTGTGTCATGGGCGACACAATGTTATCATACCCGTGGTTATGGTGGCGCAACAGGAATTAACAATTGTCAAGTCGATACACTCTATCCCAAGGAGACAAGGCGCATGTTTCTAGTGGGTGTTTCATTAAAGTCCAGCGCCACTACGAAAAACTAGGCGAGTTTCATATGTCATATAACTATGCTTTTCGCAAGGCAATTGATTCACTGGGCGAAGCATTCATAACTGTAGCCAAACTTCTAGCCGAAGTGAAAATTGAGAATCAAATATTTATTCGGCAGTCAGTTATGGCAAAGGATTTCGACATCTCTCGTGTCACTTTCATTCGCCATCTAAACCGGGCTAGGGAAATAGGATTGATTGAACCTGATCCAAAAGAAGGAGACGCACAGCATAACATTCACTTGTGGAGAATCTGCCCATTTTTAGTTTGGAGAGGTGAACGCGCTGCACTTGATCGTTATCTGGCTACTTTACCAAAAGACCACATTTGGTTAACAGAGTGGAAAGGATAAATAAATGTGGCTATCAAACCTCTCCCTCCTCGTACCGAATCCAACTTACTCTCCTCCTGGAACGCGTATGCTGCACCTTTGCACTCAACCGAGTTATTCAAACGCATGGGCGGGTTATCCCTAATATCCGCCGTTTTAACCCGTAAGGTGTGGCTTCGTACCAATCCGGTAATGCCGAGCCTTTTCCCAAACTTGTATGTTTTGCTTTGCGGCCCGCCCGGATCGGGCAAAGACTTGGTTATTAACACGATTCGGGAGTTGTTGGCGAAAATGATGGAAGGTATGGAGCAGGCCCAGGGTGTTAACATCGGCCCGGAATCCTTATCCACTAAGGGTTTAATCGATGCCCTCGCAGATGACAATGCTAGGCTCTCTTTCACCTATTTGCGTGGTGGCAAACCTACCACCGTTCATTACCATTCCTTATACGTGGCAAATGGCGAACTTGGTGCGTTCCTCCCCGAATACAACACAATGATGGTGTCGGTAATAAACGATTTGTTTGGATGCAAACCCTCTTTCACTGAGCGGGTTCGCGGGCGCGGAAATTCATCCGAGGTTAAAATCGAGAACCCACACTTGGCGTTGTTGCTGGGTACTCAACCGGCGGTGTTTGCACGGATAGTTCCCGAAGAAGCGTTTCAAATGGGATTTACAGCCCGATTGTTAATCTGTCATTCTCGTGAATCGGTTCGCCGGCCCATGTTTAATTCTGTATCCGTAGATGGGACACTGTTCGATAAGATTGCCTCTGATTTACGGGTTGTTTCTTTGTTGGCTGGTGAGTATAAACCCACTAAACAGTTCCAAGAACGCATTAACGAGTTTCATTTATCGAATCCTGGCGCAATCGAGCATTCTCGCTTCACCGATTACAACGTGCGCCGTTCATTGCATTTGGGAAAGATTGCGATGTGCTGCGCCGCCGCTGAGTCTAATGAACTTGTGTTGACAGAGGATCATTTTGATAAGGCGTTAGAGTATTTGTTGTTGTGCGAGAAAGACGCGCCGACTATGTTCGATGACTTGGTTACATCCAACGGGTTTGCACACACGGTAGAACAGGTTTTGCACGGCAGCCCACAGGTTACTATCACCCACGCCGAGCTAGAACGTAAGCTCCGCAAGACGCACAAACCCCAAGAGGTAGGGCAAATCATTCGATCCATGATTCAAGCTGAAGACATCGTATTTGCACGGTATAACGGCGCGATGCCAATTTACACTGTTAAAAACTAAAGAGGGTAATTTAAAATGACTATGACAAATGTTCAAATAGAGTTGCTTAAAACTGCATTTGAAATGCTGCAAGAGTATGTAAATGATGGTAGCCGTCGTAACTATTTTGACCTTGTTAAATTCTTTATTACTAAAGAATTCTCTGCGACTCACTTTACCGAATTAGCGACTATAGTAAACGACGGGCCTATTTCCTCGGCCAATATTAGCACTTTGGGAGACTTGGTAAAACTTGAGCTAGTTGTTAGAATTTGGTCACGTAAGTACAACGGGCATGTAGCAGCTACCGAAGTAGGATATACTGTTAAAGAGATGTTAGACTTGTCAAATCGTTAGGGGATGATTAAGTGACTTTAAACGAAGCAATTAACCAGATAATGACTTGTGCCAGCGATATTCATTGCAAGCACGAAGAAGCGTGTTTTATGCTTGCACAATACGCCCGCGAGCATAGCGGCACGGCTCGGACTGATGGTGTTTCTAGTGCGGCTGCGAACGAAGTGTCTACTTGCGCGCCTAGTTGGGAAAGCGTAAGATACTATTTAAACGTGAACGATCTATAACGGAGTGACGAAGATGATTATCAGCTATACCTCGCTTTGCAAAATGGTTGATGATGGTATTATTGAAAATGTAGACCCGGCCAATATAAATGGAGCAAGCATTGACTTGACGCTGGGGGATAAAATTTTTGTTGAAGAATCTTATAGTAATTCGCCAAAAGTTGTTGATCTGGCAGTCCGGCCCAGGGAGTTTCCATACTTTAAGGAAATTAACATAGCAGACCATGGGTATGTAATGGAGCCGGGCACATTTTTACTTGCCTCTACTCGTGAGGTATTTAATTTGCCAAACAATATTGCCTTTAATTACAGATTGAATTCATCGCTTGGCCGGGCCGGGTTAAATCATGCGTTGGCCGGGTTTGCCGATCCGGGATGGTACGGTTCACATCTAACACTTGAGCTAAAGAATTGGCTTGAGTTTCACTGCCTACGTATTTGGCCACGTATGAAAATCGGACAAGCTATCTTTTATCAAACAGAGCTTGTTCCCGAGGAGCGGTCGTACAAAAATATTGGGTCTTATAACCATTCTAAGGGAGTAACTTTAAGATGAGTAATAAGTTATCTATCTTTATTAAATACTAAGTAGTGTACAATTAGGAAAGTAAATATGGCTATCGAACTTGATCCGAATAATCTATCACCACATACACCTGGCGCAAAGCTTGACGCTAATAAACCTAATTGTGATTTAGTATTCGGAGGATTTGCCAACGCTCTTTTAGAAGTCGCTAAAGTAGGAACATTTGGAGCGGCCAAATACACTGATAATGGATGGAAGCAAGTTCCAAATGGAGTAAGCCGCTACCGCAGTGCGGCATATCGACACTTACTGGCTAGTGAGTTTTTAGACAAAGACTCTAGTTTACCGCATTTAGCCCACGCGGCATGGAATTGTCTTGCGGCGTTACAGTTATTAATGGATTTAGGTCTTACAATAAAACAACTTGAGGTATGTATGACTATTTGGTTAGGAAAACTATCACTGAGTATTGGCTTAATCGGGCGAGGTGATAATGGAGAAGACAAACCTTGGTTTGGATTTTATTATGGCTCATGGTATCCTCATTTCGAGCATAATGGAGGATGCCTTAAAAAAGGAGACATTATCGATATTAATTGGTACTGGCTATGCCTATATGGTAGTTTTACTTATTGGCCAAGAAACCGTAGCTTAAAGCCATAATTCTATGAGGTTAGTCAAATGAAAACTTTACCTTCTATGTCTGGCCTTCTCCCGGCTCAATTCAAATCCGATCCGGCTAGTACCGGGATTGGGTGGAGTACGATTAATCCTAGTAAAAATAAGGAGGATTTAGACGTTGAGAATACTACTTTAGTAGTAGATAAGGCACTTTGTGAAAGTGCTTATAGTAATACTATAA
>ERZ724522.517-NODE-517-length-24564-cov-46.026398_pt1 | contig 24564 bp, 26 predicted proteins | sample MGYA00376055_ERZ724522 | MGnify/ENA primary metagenome ERZ724522 (study PRJEB28724, sample SAMN07190884) | wastewater metagenome | isolation source: effluent of sewage treatment plant in Hong Hong | place: Hong Kong | collected 2016-03-17 ...
CCACTCCTCCGGTCGAGCCCACTCCTCCGGTCGAGCCCACTCCTCCGGTCGAGCCGCAGATCCTGACCCCGGATGGGCAGCAGTACCTCCCATTCGACGTCCTGCGCGCCGCGCGAGAGCAGGTAGCCGCGTTGGAGGCCAAGTTGGCGGCCTCGGTCACCCCCCCGCCCGTAACCCCACCTGCTCCAGCCACGCCGCCGGCCGCCCTAGAGATCCCGGCGGAGGTCAAGGCGAAGATGGCCAAGCTGGAGGCGGATTGGTCGCCGGAGATCGCCGAGCTGTATCTGTCGTCTTGGCAGGCCCAGCAGCAGAATCAGCAGCTTCAGGCGTCCTTGGAGGCTATCCAGACGCAGGCTCAGGCGGCGGAGCGGACGCGCGCTCAGCAGGAAGAGGAAGCGATCCAGGCGGCGATCGACCAATCCCCTCTGATGTTGGCGTGGCAAGCGGATGGCAAAAGCCCCTATTACGACCGGGCGGTGTCCCTCCACGCCCACCTGTTGACGCAAGACCCAGAGTACGCGAAGAGCTCTTGGGGGGAGCGATTTCGGCTTCTGCCTAGCAAGGTGGAGGCGCTATATGGTGTATCGCCTCACGCGGCGCAGGTCGGTGCGGTGAAACAGCCCCCCGCAACCCCACTTGTTCCAGCACCCAAGACCCCGCCACCGGCGGCCCCCACCGTCCCCGTGTCTTTGTCGGACATCCCCGCTGCTGGGGAACCCCCCGCAGTGGACCCGGTGGATGAACTCAGCCGGATGTCCGGCGCGCAGCTCCAAGCACACATTCTTCGACTGGCCTCGAACCCCTCCAAACTCCAAGAATACCTTGGAAATTTTCATTAAGGATTAATTGATGGCCAGTACCTCCATCCCCTTCGGTTCCGCGCTCGCTGGTAAGGTTTATGGTGCGGCGGTCTTTGCTGAGTATTGCACCACCCCATCGTTCAGCAATCGGCTGACTGGCGCCGCACCTAATCTGGCGTCGGCGGCAGCCTTGCTCGAAAAGATGCAGACCTCGCATCATTACCCATTTCTCCGAGTGACGGATCTCTCCAAAGGCGCGGCGGACACCGTGTCGGTGGATTGCTTCAACATCCTGGAAGGTCGTCCGGTGGTTGGTGACACTCGGCTGGCTGGCAAGATGATGGGGCTGACCTCGTCCTCGATGGACATGACGGTCAACCAGATCCGCGCGGGCGTGGACTCTGGGGGTCGCATGAGTCAGCAGCGAACCAAGCACAACCTGCGGACGGTCGCCAAGGCCGGTTTGGGTGGGTGGTGGACGCGGTTCATGGACCAGATGAAGCTGGTCCATTTGGCGGGCGCACGGGGCTCTCAGAACGGGATGGAATGGGTGCTCCCACTGGCATCCGACCCTGAATTTGCGTCCTATATGGTCAATACGGTTAAGGCCCCGACTTATAACCGGCATTTCTACGCCGGGGATGCGACGGCGCTCTCCAATCTGGATACCACGGATTACCTGAAGCTGAGCGATCTAGATCGTCTGAGGACGCTGATCGATGAGATGGACAACCCCCTACAGCCAGTGAAACTGGACGGCGATTTTGCCGCCGACGAAGACCCACTTTATATCCTGTTGGTATCGCCTCGTGTGTATTCCAACTTGCTCCGGCAGAGTGGTACGACCGCCATCCGCACCTTCCAATCCAATGCCGCCGCACGAGGTGCGAAGAACCCAGTATTCACCGGCACGGTCGGTCTGTGGAATGGCATCCTGGTGAAAAAGATGCCGCGTACGTTTATCGAATTCGCTTCCGGCGAAGTGGTGACTACCGCGACATCGGCCTCGGCATATACCGAGACCACCACGACTGTGGCCGCGCTAGGTGCGAACTACCCCGTACACCGGTGCCTGTTGCTAGGAGCCCAGGCGTATGCCGAAGCGTTCGGTAAGGACGCGGATTCGGGCACCCATATCAATTGGAACGAGGAGTTGACCGACCACAAGAACGTGGTGGAAACCTCTCTGCGGACCATCATGGGCGGCTCCAAGATCCGCTTCAAGAACAAGGCGGGTGTGGATTACGACTACGGCTGCGCGGTGATCGATACCGTCGCCCCCTCTCCGTCCGTGGCTTTGGCTTAATGGTGTAAGTAATACTTATACTGAGGAATGACAATGGCTGACTTGAACGCAGTACCGGCCCGGAAGGGCCGTGAACTCTCCGGCGAGTGGGGAAATGTGACCGCCGCGCATTTCACTTATACCTTCGCCGCTGGGCAGATCGCGGATGTCGCCCTGCTGGGCAAGCTCCCGCAGGGGGCGAAGGTCGTGGATATCAACATGCGTAATGCGGCTCTGGGCGCCAGTTCGACCATCGCCCTGGGTTATCGCAAAGTGGACCCCGCATCGTCTTTGGCCGCGAGCCCGGCGGCTTATTTGGCGGCGACCGCGACGTCGACCGCAGGGACGACCCGAGGATCTTTTGCCCCGATCCAGACGAACGAGGAAGTCTACGTGACCGCAACCATCGCGGGAGGCGCGGTGACTGGCCAACTAGACGTGACTTTCTTCTACGTCTTCGAGAACGTCTGATGCTGATCCGATATGTTGGGGCCAAAGAGGTGAAGCGGGATACCGTCAATGACCCCCAGACGCCCTACGTTTGGGAGGCCAGCAATGGCTATGTTGTTGATGTGAAGCCTGAACATGTCGAGCGTCTGTTGAAGCATCCAGACGTGTGGGCCGTAGAGGCTCCCCCCGAGGGGACTCCTCCCAAGGAAGCCCTCAGTAAGTCGGTCCCGATGAAGGGACAGGCAGTGGCCAGTGGCAAGTAACGTACTGTCTCTGGTTGCCCGGTTTCGCCGCAAGATTCAAGATACGGGCGGCGACACTGGGGCTCCGCCGTCGGGGTACACCTATTATTGGGAGTACGACGACGGCGACTGCTTCATCACAAACGAAGCTCTGGTCGAAATGCTGAATGAGGCGCAGACGGAGTTATGTCGGCGCTTCCCGATCAGGGATTCTTCCTCCTACCTCAGTCGGATTAATGTGCGGGCAGGGCAGGATGTTTATGAGCTGGACCCTCTGATCCTAGCCGTGGAGAGAGCTTATTTAGTAACCACAGATCGGGTATTAGCGAAGACCTTTGCTCAACGGATAGATGAAGAGGATGCTAGGCTTACGTTGGACGGTGAGGTTCGGTATTACCGTGAAGATTTAGCTGAACGTTGCCTCACGTTAATCGGAACGCCGACTGTTGATGAGACACTGGAGTTATCGATAGCCCGCCTTCCCCTGGAACCGTTGGTTTGGAGGGGCTCATACTCCGAACTAGAGATCCCAGAATACTACATCGAGGACCTCCTGCTGTATGGGCAATACTTGGCCTATAGTAATCGGGACTTCGATTTATTCGACGCTGAGGCAGCCAATGTCGCCTCCGACCGGTTTCGATCCCGGATCGGTGATCCACGGACTCCCCGTGATTTGAATGTCGCTAACCATGTCGCTAATGCGCGGCTTCGGGTGCGCAGTCATTATTGAATAGTTGGAGCTGGCCACCTTTTCCGGGCCGGCCAGGGTCCGGACAGGGCGCCCTTCCTGCAAGTGAGGTGGCCAGCTCCAACTGTTTAAGGAGTTATTCATGCCGGATTTACCTTTTGGCTGGATGCGACAGGCCTACCCGGACGCCCTGAATGGGGTGTTGGAGGCGATTGAGCGCATCTGTGTCCCGCAAGCTAAATTAAGCACTCCGCGCCGATTGGCCTATTTCGTGGCGCAGTGCGCGCACGAGACGGATCGATTTAAGACTTTGCGTGAGTATGGCTCAGTTCAATACTTCACTGAGCATTACGAAGGGCGAGTAGACCTTGGGAATACGGAGGTCGGGGACGGGGTGCGGTTTCGTGGTCGAGGCTTAATTATGACCACCGGGCGATATAACTACACGCAATTACAACAGGCGACAGGACTTCAAGTAGTAGCGAATCCGGAGTTATTGGAGTCACCAGAAGGAGGTGCGATGGCGGCCGTGTATTATTGGGGGGATCGAGGGTGTAACAACATAAGTGACCAGGGTGAGTTCACCCGTCTGACTAAAGTGATTAATGGTGGCTACACTCATTTAGCCGCCCGAAAGACGGAATTACAACGGGTATGGCGTTACCTGCGGGTTGAGTTATGACCGATCCTATCTCTGGGCGAACTATTGATCACCAAGATTGCCTCCGGCGTCTGGCTTCCGTGGAAACTGAATTGCATGATCAAGATGGACGAATCATCCACATCGAAGATTGGCAACGCGGCGCCGAAGAAGCCATAGCGCGAGCAGCAGCCGTTGAGGCGGTACGGCTGGTATTCGATAAGATTGGAGTCGATGTCGACGACAAAAAGAGTCTGGCGGAATTCCGAGAGAGTCTGCAATTCGCCAGTATGGTCCATACGGCGGCGAGGGCCGGCATTATCTCCATCATCGTCACGGTTTGCGGGCTGATTTCTTCAGCTCTTTGGTTTGGTCTCAAAGAAATTTATCACCGTTAAGCACGAGGCATTAAAATGAATATCCATAAGGTATTTTTGGCGTGATAAAGTTTTTAGCCTTATTGCTCGCTGGTTTTTGCTTAGCTGTCGGTAACGGACTGCTACTGTTTTTTATGCTCGGCAGAATTGCTGGAGCCTGTTGGATCATTAGCACTCAGGAGTTTTGAAGATGACGCCGGGGCGTTTGGATCTACTGATTTACCAAGGGGCAACATTCCGGCGAATCCTCCGGCTCCAAGATAGGCTAGGCGCTGCGATTGATCTGACTGGCTGCATAGTACGAATGCAGATTCGCCAAGCGATTACGGATGCCCTACCACTTATTGACCTCACTGAGACGAACAATCGGGCAATCATTACAGACGCGACAAATGGCGAAATTACCTTGACCATTGAGGCCGAAGACTCTGCAAGTCTGGATTTTGTGAAGGGTTTTTATGACGTAGAAGTTGAGTATTCAGATGGTACTGTAGATCGAGTGCTGGAAGGTAAGGTTAAACTCAGTAAGGAAGTAACCCGTCCATGACTACCGTTGTTGTGACTGAAGAAGTTATTACGCTGCTGACAACTGTCGAACAGGGTCCACCTGGCATTAAAGGGGAGCCAGGGTTTACAGTGGGGGTTACTGTAATTAGCGGTGGTGCTGCAAATACTGATTATAGTGACAGATATGTGTTTGATGGGGGTTCGGCATGACCACAACAGTAACCGCTCAAATGCAGCTTCGTCGAGATACAGCGGCGAACTGGACGAGTCATGATCCGATATTAGCGCTTGGTGAAATCGGCTATGAAACGGATACACTAAAACAGAAAATGGGCGATGGTACTACAGCGTGGTCATCGTTGGATTATTACTATGATCCATCAGGTTTAGTCACGAATGGCGACTTGCATGATCATTCTGGCGGTGATGGCGCACCGATTGCGTACTCTGGATTGTCTGGATTACCGACACTCGGAAGTGCTGCTGCCACAGATTCAACAGCATATGAGGCAGCAGGTTCGATAGCGACTCATGCGGCGCTGACCACCACACATGGCATTTCAAGTTTCGGTGCTACTCTCGTTGATGATTCCGATGCTGCAACCGCTCGTTCTACTTTGGGGCTAGGAACTGCCGCTATAACAGCGAGTACCGATTATGCACCGTTTTCTCTTACGCTGAATGATCAGACCGGAACAACTTACACGCTGGTTTTATCAGATGCTGGAAAATTGATCCGTGCGAGTAATGCGGCTGCAATTACGCTGACTGTTCCACCCAACGCTAGCGTCGCTTTTCCAACGGGTACGAGTATTGCCGTTCAACAACAAGGAGTAGGTCAAGTTAGTATTGCAGCAGGCGCTGGGGTTACCATCAATAGCCGGTCTTCGATGTTGAAAATCAGTGCTCGTTACGGTGGAGTGTCTCTAGTCAAGACTGCATCAGATACTTGGTGGCTAGAAGGGGCACTTGGTATATGAGTATGCGACTTGTAAATTATGGGATTAGAGAATCGGCTGGAACAGCATCTAACATTGTTTTCTATGGTCAGCCTTCCGCAATCGCGCGGTGGAAGGCTATTTACGCTGCTAGCCGATCATCTTCTATCACGATCCCGATGATCGGTGATAGTCAGGAGACAGTATCAAGCGGTGGGAGAGCGTATATTCCAAGAATAAATTATAAAATTGCCACCAATCTGAATGGATATACGGGTCGGGTATACAACCCTCACTTTGTCAGCTATGGCAGCGGAGCACCTCCAGCCGATTATTTATTGAGAGGAACCATTTTTGGTCAGCCGTCTAATCTGAGTGCGTCATTTATTCCTCCCGGCTATGTCCCGGCGAAAGTGAGCCATGCGACCTATACTTATGGGGCGCTGACCATGTTGCAGCACAATTGCATAGACGTCACCGCCGATGCGCAAATACCGGCAGGACTGGATTTGTTTGGTAATAGCCAGCCATTTTATGTTGACGTTTGGGCTAGGCAATATTCTGGATCACAGGAAATCTCTTGGAGCTTCCGCACTCAAACGGATAGCGCTGCGAGTTTTTTCAGTACGGCTATTTCTAGCGGAGTAACGGCAATCGGGCTTAACAATGCCGCCAACGCGATTGTAAAGACAACATTGGGACCGTTTACCAACCCTGCTCCACTGACCAAGCCTTACAACATGGTTATATTGAATTCCGCAGTTGTAAATAATGGCGCTGACGTGTTGGCCATGCAATTCCGCAGACAGATAGACCCCGGTGGTATACATATCGTATCGTGCAGCGCGGGCGGCTATTTAGTGACCAGTTTTCTCAGCAACCATGCTGATTGTGGGCCGTATTTAGCTCAAGCATCGGATCAGTCTGGTGTCGTTTTCCTTCACTATGGTGTAAACGACATTTATGGTGGAAAGTCTGCCGATACAGTTAAATCGGATTATATGACGTTGATTGCCGCATTGCGTGGCGCCTCGTTTTATAATAATTCTGATCTGTTTGTCGTGTTATTTTCTGAGGCACCACGCATTAACGGGACCGAGGACATGAACACACAAGCTGACCTGCTCCCCATGCGTTTGAGGGAAATTGCAGCTACAGATGATAAGGTCATGGTCATTGACACCAAGGCCATGGTCGAGGCAGCCGGATTTACTCGCGCCACGGGCACCGCGTTTTTGACTGATAACGTGCATTACAATTCCGCTGGTGCTGTTTTGGTTGCTGATGTTGAGGCGGACGCGCTGAATGCGGCTGGAAGCTAAGATGAGCATTGGCGATAGAGACAACTTGAGCGACGCCTACGGAGACCTTGACCGGCGCGGCTGATTTAGGTAAGACCGATATTGATCTATCGGGCTGTGATTGTTTTACGGGGAACTTTTTGAGAGGTAGTGAGAATGAACATACATAGTGGGTTGAAGTACGGGTTGTTTGGATTGGCGCTGTTCTCTGGGTTGGTTAACGCGGCTGCGCTGACTAACACTTACGAAAACAGCATGATTGACTGGCTGATGCGGGGGCAGGCGCTCACACCTCCCGCTACGGGCTATGTGGCCTTGTTTACTACTTGCCCGACTGACTCCACGGCTGGGACAGAGGTCTCTGGCGGTAGTTATGCCCGCGTCGCCATCACTGCGTCCCTGGCCAATTGGGCCGGCACTCAGTCCGCTTCCAGCACGACCGCTTCCAGTGGCAGCGGTGGTACGACCAGCAACAACAACGTCATTACCTTCCCGACGGCGACCGCTGACTGGGGTACCGTGAACTGCTTCGGCTACATGACAGCCAGTACCAGTGGCACTCTGGTCTTTTATGCGGCTCTGACGGCTTCTCGGAATATCACCAACGGGTCTACCGCGAGCTTTGCGGCGGCTGCCCTTACCCTGCAGTTAGATAATTAAGCAACTAATTGATTAGTAAGGAATTTTATGCAGGTTTGTAAGGACTGTGGTAGCGTCAAACCCTTGGCGCAATTCTATAAACACCCACAAATGGCAGACGGGCATCTGAATAGTTGTAAGGCCTGTCGGAACGCCTACGTGAAGGGGTGATGCAAGGGGAACGAGGCGCGGCGGCGAGAGATTAGTGCGGCGTCCGCTGCAAAGCATCGGGCGAAACACGTCGAGAGTACGAGAGCGTGGTGGAAGGTTAATTCGATGCGCTATTACTGGCGAGACCGAGAGGACCCACAGAAGTGGGCTGCTCTCAGGGCAAGGGATGCCAAACGACGCGCCGCGAAACTTCAGGCTAGCCCAGAATGGGCTAATAGGTTTTTCATGGAAGAGGCATATGCGCTTGCTGGGCTTCGCTCGAAATTGACTGGGGTTCCTCACGACGTCGATCACATCGTCCCCCTACAGAGTTCTATCGTCTGTGGGCTGCACGCGCATACAAACCTTCAAGTAATTCCGGCTTCAGTGAACCGTTCCAAGAACAATCGGTACTGGCCCGACATGCCAGAATTCGAGGTAGCTGCATGAAAGTTTGCTCTTCAATGTTTGTAGCCCTGGCCTTACTGCTGCCATTTGCGGTGTCAGCAGGCCCTGTAACCTCGCTATCCGGCGCTTCCGTCGGTGGTGGGGCCATCCTCGTCGGTACCCTGGCCGACGCCAACAAGCCTGTTGAAATGGCGACCGCTCCCGAGTACACCCGGTTGGCGGTCCTGCGGCAACGCACCGCGAGGCTGTTGCCTCGGTTGGCCGCCGACTCTACCGTAACGACTGAAGCGCTGCGGGATGTGCTCTCCGTGGCTGTGGCCATTCAGGCCAACGCCGACGAGGCGCGGAGTTTGCTCGATCAAGCGGGGCAATCGGAGGTTTTGGATGGTGAGACCTCGGAGCTATTAAATCAGGCCCGTGGGTATCTTGCGCGTGGCGAGCGACTCTATGACAGTCTGCGAGGTGTGAAATGACGATTGACCAAGCCGCACAAATGATCTCGGCCTTGGCTCTGGCGCTACAGCAGGCCCTGATCGATGGGAGTGATACGATTGACTTGACCACTCATCTGCAAGCCGCCGATGACGTGGCGCGAGCTGACTTGTCCAGCGCCATCGAACAGCTCCAGAAGGAGCTTGGCGATGCGTAAGACCCTGCCATAAACGGCAAGCGTAATGTTGTGGACCCCATCCGGTTCGCCACATAGGAGGTTAGCATGAGCAAAGCGGTACTTCTCTGGCTCCTGAACCGCTTCCGGGAGCCCTCGACTTGGGCCTCCGTTTCGGCGGTCCTTACCCTGCTTGGAATCCACATCGATGGCGAAACTTGGCAAGCCTTCGTGGGCTTCGGCGCGGCCAGCGCGGCGTTTTTGGGGGTGCTACTGCGTGAGAAGCCGGAGCTTCCGTCGATTCAGTTGGTGGGGCGTGCAAGTAGCCCTCCTGCTGACCGGGTGCTCGGGGCTACCGTGGACCTGCCACCCCGAGGTGACGATTCAACAGCCCCCGCTACTGACTACCCCCCACGGTCTGGTTGGAATGGTTAGCGCCGGAGTCCTGCAATGCTCGAAACCGCTAAATTGATTCTCACCTTCATTCCCCTATTGATCGAGGTCCTCAAGGCCATAGAGGCCGCGAACCCGAAGCCGGGGCTGGGGGAGGCCAAGCAAGAGGCGGCGATCAGTATTCTGAACGAGCTGGTCCCGGCGGCGAAGGATGTCGGGGATTCCGTGAAACGACTGATCGGCATCCTGGTGCGGTTTTTCAACGTGACCGGATTGTTTGAAAAAGCGTGAAACCCGTCAGCGTCTCCGGCTTTAAGGGGCTGAACAACCGTCTCGACCCCACGGCTCTGGGTTTGGAATGGCAGCTTGAAGCCAGCAATGCGCTGTGCGACGACGCCTCTTACTTGGTCCAGCGCCCAGGGTCCGCCACCTTCTTATCCAATGTCGCGGATGTCCACGGCATGGACGATGGTCGGCTGTTCGTCGTGGACACCAGTGGCACCCTGTTCGAAGCTGCCAGCGACGGAACGACTCGAACGCGAGCCACGGGGTTCACCGGCGCACCGTTCCAGTGGGCGGAACTCGGGTATGCCCTGTTCGCCCTCTCGGAGACCACGGCTTGGTGCATCTACCCAGACCGGGTCGTGGCGTGGGGTATCCCTACGCAGGAAGCGCCCGTGGTCTCCCTCACGGTAGGGGCGTTGGATGTGGGCACTTATCTGGCGGCCTGTATTTTACGAGCCCCGGATGGGCGGATGGGCGGATGTTCGGGGGTCGCCGAGGTTACCGTTTCCCCTGGGCAAGGCATCACCATTACCGCCCCCGAAGTAGCGGGCTACCAAACCCTCGCCTACTTCAGCCCGCCAGACGGTGATTTGTTGTACTACGCCGGTGTTTTGTCGGCAGGCACCCTCACCCTGACCACGAACCCCGTCGAAGGCCCCCGCCTCGACGCCCTGCACCGTTACCCTCCACCATTGAACGGGCTGGTATCCGCGCATGGTAACCGATTATGCGTGGCCGTCTGGGAGTCGGAGCACGATCGAGGGGCGTTGTATTGGTCGAAGCCGGATGCCCCACACTTGTTCGAGCTGGAGACGGACTATCAACTCGTGGCGGGGAGACCCCTGCTCCTGACCTCTGTGGGCAACACCTTGTTGGTCGGTACGGATCGTGTTATCCAAGCCTACCCCGTTGGGACCCCCAGGCAAGTGCTTGCGGATTATGGCGCCCTCCCCGACACGGCACAACGATTGGATTCCGGGCAGGTGCTCTTTTGGACCGACCGAGGGCTTTGTCGATTCCCCCCATTCGAGAACCTGACCGAGGCGGCGTTGATCCCCGATAACCGGAGCCTGACCACGGGTGCCCTGCTCCAACACGCGGGGTCCACTTACTACGTGACCGCGCAGCGGGGGGCAATCCGTAGCCGGGCGCCGTTGGCCCCCTACACCCCGTTGGCGGTGTCCGTGAAAACTGGAGTTTGATCGTGAGTACCGACACCCTGGCGCTGCCCCAGTTTCAGTCGGCGGTTCGAGCCGAATGCGAGGCCTGCGTGGCTGCGAAGCAGGTGCCCGATATCCCGACGGCCATCCGGGGGTGTACCGTCGCTCTGTGTCCGCTTCGACTGGTGCGGCCTTACCAACGAACCTCTCGCGCGGCTTACGGGTAGGCCATGTCCGTTCGCCCAATGGTCGAAATTCTTCGGGTCGTTGGCTCTCCGTCGCCGGTCTGGGTGACCTGGGCGCGTAATCGGGCCGCATGGCTCTACGAAACCGGTATTCGCCCCCAGCAGCGTCTGCGGATGGCGGATGGCACGGAGGTCCTGATCCGGCTGGTGGGGGAGTTCGCTCACATCCTGGTCGTGGGCGGTGGCGGTGGGGCGTACCAGTTCATCGGCAGTCTCGCTCATCTCTACAAGACTTTCGACGACGATAACCTGCCGGCGGGCACCCGTTACCTCCCCCTGGTATACGCCGTTCATGCGGAGTTCAAAGGAGGTAAATGGAGGGCCACCCCGCTGGTCTCCAGTGGCGAGGATGTTCCCACCGATCCCGCACCCACGAAATCCTGGACCTACGACGCTGACCCACGCACCACGGACGACTACTTGATTATATCGCCCGCGCACCAGTGGGACGGGAAGGGGATGCACCAGTGGTACGGACCCACCGAAGACGCACCTAAGCGGAATATCCCTTGGTTGATGACACAATGGCAACAAGGAGCGCCGTTGAGTGCCTTGGGGCGGTGGTCCGGGGGGAGTAATGCGTACTGGGTAGTGGCGGACCAGGGATATGATTTCGGCCCTACTTTTTTCGCTGGTGACGGCTTGGTTGGGGTTAATAAAGCTCCCGACTCGGATTGGTATTGCCGGGCGGCGCTCCATCGTGCTGAAGACCGGGTCTTTATCGTTATGGTGGACGTGAATAGCACGTTTTACTGCTACCCGACCACTGGCTATGATCAAACAATTATTTCCGGAGGGGGAGAATGGCCCGGGGAGAAAGCTAACGTACCGACGGCTTTGACCCAGAGCCAAGCCTGCCCGTGGCCGACGTGGGTAAGTGCCGAGAATTTGGGCGTTGCCGCGATTGAAGAGCCCGCTGCTCCCGAGGAGCAGCTTCGGCGATTGCGCCCCCTTTGGGTATTTAATCAGGCGGGGACTCGGGCAGCTTGTATCGCCGCGCATCGAGAGGCCGCTTGGGCGGATGGATATTTCACATCGTCTCTCTACACGTCGGCGGGCAGTTACAATCGGAGTGCCCGAGAGGATTATCCGGGACTGGTTGAAGTAGAGTTTACGATAGAGGTGACTGGACCAGGCGACGGGGATTTTTCGTTTAGTGTGGCCTTGCGCCAGAGCGTTTATTCGAAGACGGAGCAGCGGTGCCCGGTGGCTGTGGGCTACGCCATGCGGGACATGGGGGATACACCCCTCGATGCACTGTTGATGCTGGAGTACCAGCACTACACCGACCTGCCCGCCATGTGCGTGGTCGCCGATGATCCCGACGACGCGGGGCCACCCACCCTGTACCAGCCCCGCCGGCCGAATCGGGCCACAGTCGCCGTCATTCAGCGACAGGAGGGGGCGGCTTGGGCTGAGGTGCGCCGCTGGCTGGCCTACTACGCCTGTTACCCCATCGAGACCCATGCTACCCCGGAGCCACGAGCTTTTTCACCCGTGATCACTGATTTGGACGGTGTACCTGCATCCAGTGATTATTGGGAAAATCACTTCGTTTACATCGCACAGACCGTCGCTTTGGATCTATCCTCGTTATCCGTCTGTGTTGGGGCTTCCCTATGGACCGTGGGCACCGTGCCGCGTATCTCTGGTGACACTTACGGCGCTGAAGCCTCTACCATTGTTACTATCGCTTTTGACGTAGAACAGGATCGTCGATCAGTGGGTAACGCAGACCTCAAGCCAGTTACTTCGGCGATGTTTGACCTCACGCATCCCTATCCCGACCTGTCGGGGATGACACAGTTTCATCTGAATGCGACGGCTGATTACACCCATTACACTACAGGGTTCGCCGCCGGTACGGAGCACGAATACGCCACTCTGGAGGTCACGGACGGCGCGGGAAACACTTGGGTGAACGTGATTCAGGATGCCTGTGAAAACATGGCTATCTATCCGATGATGAGTAATAACTCAACGTTGTTCCCCGCACAGACAGAGATATGGTGTCCAGCAGTTTTTGCGTATTTTGATGGGTGGCCTATGGTCCGCCCAGGAATGCGGTGGCGGACTTCCGGTGGGTGGCAAGCGGGCTCCCTATCATTTTCGGGCTACCCCTACGCCGCAGTTCATCATGGGGCCGTGGCTACCTTGACGTTGGCTGCGCTCAATAATGTTCAACAGGCCATCAAAGTACACCGCAACGGGTCTTGGTCTATCTTTGCTGGACCTTTTGCCGCACAGACCGCATTGATGACTACCTCTGAGGATATTCCAAACAGCTTCGAGCAAACGCTGATTGATCGAGTGGTGTTGATGGACCGGTCAGAGGTTCAGTCAGTAACGAATACGCACATTGCTTTGCTAAACCAAGCATTCTCGAAGACGTTGACTCCAGAAGATTACCACTTCGAATTTCGTAAGGTCGGTTACGGTACAGTCCCTGAATTCCGACCTAAATCCGATGACCCAACACCCCACGACTGGCACGCTATGAGCAGTTTGGCCCCGGCAGGGATTGTCTGGAGTAATCAGTACCTCACGGGGTCGCGTCCTCTCTGCCTGTATTGTTTCAGTAGTACATTCACCAATCTAGTGCGATACGCTAGTTATGATGGGTTCTCCACATTCCCAAATCCGCGTATGGAATGCACTTTCCCTCCTCCGGTGTGAGTCATGGCGACCAGCAATACTACTTATTCAGGGTATCAGGCCTGGGCAGTTCGCGCTGGGTACTCGCCTTCGTTCGACACAAATGGCCCTTGGTTTGACTGGACTGCTTATGGGCTGAGTCAAGGAACTCTCTACGCCACACAGGCGAGGAATAAGGGTAAAGTCTATTTTGAGTTCAATTATCGAGGTTCCCCGTCTGAAGTAGAATATCAATTTGGGCTAGTTACTTCAGACCACGCTGTAAGTACCTTGCCTGGATATAGCGCAGAGAGTTGGGCGTACGTCTCTGGGACTTCAGATTTGGGGTTTTACCACGACTCGGTCAAGACTACGATAGTAGATAGTTATCTAGACATAAATGGGTCAGATCGGGGTTACTACTATGATTATGACTCCTATTTCTACAATGACGGGGATGTAGTCAAAGTCGCCATAGATTTTGACGCCGGAAAACTTTGGTTCGGGTTGTTTAACGGTTCAGTGGATACTTGGGATGGAGACCCCGCAGCGGGTACTGATCCGACCTATACATTTACTCCAGGGCTTGTGCTAACCCCAGCGTTGGGGTGGAAGTTCATTCATTCCGGGTTTCTCTGCACGGCTATTGTCCAACTAGGGGCAAGTAGAGACCATGCTAGGAGAGCCCCCCCAACCGGATTTTCCTTCTGGGATGAGTACGCATATCAGGCGGAGGTTATTTCCGATTCACCTGCCGGGTACTGGATGGCCTCGCCTCATGTTTACGCCGAAAGTTTTCGCATCAACTCGCTTGGTTATCCTGACGCTTATGGTGATTCGTCGGGTAATCAGAAATATGTAGAACACTATAACGGAAACGCTTACGCATTTTTATCGACCGACGGCGGTCGCATCTTCCCGGCTGAACCTGCGCGGCGGTGGTATCCCGCGCAGGATTTCAGCTTCGTCAAGTACCCTGTCAGTCTCGCTTCCACGGCAAGTTTTACTTTGGAGGCGTCGGTCTACGTGACGGGGGCTGGAGCGATCAACGGCGCGGTGGATGTCTGGACCGAGGGTTCTGGGCTGGTCACGAATTATATCCAAGCCAATCAGCAGGCTTCCTGGACGCTTGGGCAGAGCTGGGTGGGTATTGCACTCAGGGGGCTACGATTCAAATTTCATCTTAGAGAGTACGAGGTTACCGCAGGGAGCGATATTTCTGTTGGCGCCCACCACCTTATGGCAGTATTCGACGCCAGTGCTCAGACCATGACGCTCTATATCGACGCGGTTCAGGTCGGGCAAACTACCAGCGTCACGCCAACAGCGTCTGGTACATCCTGGTTGGCTTGGGGAAGCCTCCGACCTGATCAGACTGCTGGTAAATTTCCTGGGTTCTTTCGGGATTGTGCGTTTTATCTATCAGCCCTCTCTTCAACGAGGGTTACTGCGCATTATGACGCCTTGCAAATAGGCCCCATGCCCAACCCTATCAGTTCGTTGGCTGATGGCCGAACTGCCCGTTTTCCCTACTTCGCGGTATAAACACATGGCTGGATTACTCTGTTCTATCTGCCCTGCTTCAGAGATTGCGTACACGGCAGCTTCTACAAAAACCGCACTATTATTGACAGCCCCTGCTAACCAGCGGCTACTTGTTGTGCAGTTTGGTATTACCACGGATCTTAGTAGTCCGGTAGCTGTTCCTGGAGTGCTGACGATCTACAAGGCCACCACGGCAGGGACGTTTACCTCGGTAACCCCTGTCCTGTTGTCCGCAGGTAGTGAGACGCCACAAGCCACGGCAGGCGCCAATGCCACGGTTGAGCCGACCCAGGGCAGCGTGATCCGAAGGATTCATCTGGACCGAGGGTTTTGGGAAGCCAGGGCTATCGATCTTAGGCTGGTGGTGCCGGGCGGGACGCGCTTGGGCTTCAAGCTCTATACTCCATCGGGCATCAACGTCCTACCCTGGGTAGAATACGAGGAATAAATCATGGCGATCACTACGATAGACGGGGTTTTGGCTGGGATGCAGCCAGGCCGGGAGTTTATGAAGGTCGCCACGCCCACGCTCGTGGCGGGTCGGCCCCATTCGCTTTTCTATCTCGATGGGATGCCAGGGGCCGCCGCCGCACCTTCTCCGGGGCTCTCCGGGGCCGCGCTTACGACCTACGCCGGTCAGTTGCCCTTTGTCAATCCTAGCGCGGGTAATGCCTACCTGGCCCGTCTGCAGGCGGCTGCGACCATAACGGGGCAGTTGCTGTTGTGTGATCGACTCTGGCATAACAGTGGATTCACGATCACGAGCACCGGCGCGCAAACCGTGAATTCGGTTGCTTTCCCGGCGCGTGATGCCGCCGGAACGACTAACGGGGATGGAGTGATTCTGGCAGTCGAGGTCAGCGGCGCAACCGGCGCTGGGACGCCTACCATTACTGTTGGGTATACCAATAGCGCTAATACGAGTGGCCGTACTGCGACCAACATCATAGCTACGGTCGCCTCTTCGGCAATCGGGGCGTTCTATCCTATCGGACTACAAGCCGGTGATTCAGGGGTGCGTTCGGTTCAAAACTTGACTTTATCGGCCTCTTGGACCAGTGGCACTATACACCTTGTTGCATATCGCGTGCTGGCGCGACTCGACCTACCGACGGCGCAAACTCCAAATGCGCTTGATGCTGTAACCGGAGGATTTCCCACGGCGCTGGCTGATACGGTACCCTTCTTGGTGTTTATCCCTTCGACGACCACTGCTAGCGTTATCAGTGGCTACATTGTCTGGACGCATGGATAAGCAATGATCGGGCGTGGAATCGGGCTCAATTCCACCTGGGGGCTGAGGGCCAGGAGCACCAAGCGCGGCGGTAATTTGCTGTTGCCCATTACTTCTGACTCATCGCGGGAGGCTTTATCCGCGCAAGTTTGGGGGGAATGGTTCTTCTACGCCGGACTTCGAGCTGATGCGGCGGCGGTAGGGACTACCGGCGCTGAGTTGTATGTCGAGCAACAGCAGGACTTAGCCGGAGATGCGAGTGTCGTGGCTTCGGCCACGGCCGATTTAACTGTAATTAGGCCCTACAGTGATACAGTATTAGAGGATTCTCCAATAGGGTATTGGAAGCTGGATGAGGCTTCTGGTACGACCTGTACGGATAGCAGCGGGAATGCCCGCAATATTACTTATCAAGGCACACCGCGTTATAGAGAGGCTGGGCCGATAGGGTCCGACTCTCCTTCTTACGCAATAGGTTTTGATGCAGTTAATTATGAAAATGCCTGGCGAGCCTACCAGTCGTGGCAGACGGTGGCGTCGCCAAGCATAGAAATATGGGTTAAAAGCTCAGAGACACTGTCTGCTTATAAAACGATTTTTGGGTTTGGTAGTAGTAATACTTTTGCCAGTTATTTGTTATGGGTTGATACGAACGGCTATCCACAAGCAACGGTTCGAGATCTTTACGGTAACACGAGAACTGCTTCTGGTAGTGTGTCTATTTTGGATGGGCAGTTCCACCATCTTGTTTTAGCCTGCGACGCATTAACGTCTTGGAACTTAAAACTATACGTTGATGGTGCACAGGTTGGATCGACTACTGCGCCGGGTTATGAGGGAAGTATTCCGCAGACTGCTAATTTTCGGATAGGCTCATGTGATGATCAGTCTACCCGTGCATTAGTTGGAGAATACGCCCACGCTGCATTATATAATGGGCAGCTTTCCGCCGCACGAGTGCTAGCTCATTACTCGGCGGCTGAAGTTAATCTTGACCTGGTGGGGGCTGCCACTTCAGTAGCAACAGCTACTGGCGACCTGAATTATACAAACCCTGGGATGCCGCTCGATACAGCGGCTGAAGTTGTTGCAACTGCCACCGGCGGGCTTACCCTGGCCCAGGCGTTGATGGCAGACGCTGCCGCGCAAGCCACCGCGCTGGGTGTTATACCTACGCCCAGCCCTGGTTTTGGGCTTTGGGCTCGAAGCATACGTCCGTTTGCCCGCTATGGCCAGGCTGTAGTATTTAGTTATCGGCAATACTTTGATGAAGCCAATGCACTGGCTAGCGCTGCTCAGGCAATAGCCGATGCGGCTGGAGATTTAGTTTTAACGGTAATCGGCATAGCAGCTAACGCAGCCGCCCTATCAACCGCAACCGGGGACGTGAGTGTATCCATGGCCGAAGAACTATCTGGCGCCGCCGTCGCCCAAGTTACGGCAACAGGTGATTTATCACCGCATCCAGTTGCTGGAACTGCACAGGCTGTTGTTACGGCAGCAGGTACTTTGGCGGCTTTGATGCCCCTAGCAAGCGCTGCCGCTGCCAAGGGTGATGCCACCGGAGCATTATCTAACTTAGTGGCTATTGCCAGTGCCGCGAGCGCGCTTGCCGCAGCCTCGGCGGCCTTGGGGCAATCTATTCTGTTGTCCGGAGATGCTCAAGGGGTTGCTGCTGCCGCTGCTTCCATGGCCATGGGCCTCGGAGTCTCTGGCGATGCCGCTGGTAAGGCTGCTGCTTCCGGTCAGATCGGGGCAGTGTCTAATCTGGATGGGGTTGCACAAGCTGTGGCTACTGTAGTTGGGGCATTGGATCAGTCCATAGTAGTGGCTGGGGCTGCACAGGCTGTTGCCACTGCCGCTGGGGGCCTGGCTTCGGGCGTGGCCTTGGGTGGGGCAGCCACTGCACAAGCTTCCGCAACCGGCGCGCTCACCCTCGCGCAGACCATCACCGGGGGGATCACTTACGCAGTCAATCTGAAGACGGGCGCGGTGACCACGTTCGATAACTTCGATTTCGAGCGCCTGGTGCATGCCCATGGCAAGACCTACGGTCTTAAGGCAGGGGTGTTGTACCGAGTCGAGGGGACCGAGGACCCGGGCGCTACGGAGATTCCGGTAACGATTCGTTGTGGCGCGAGTACCTTGGGCGAGGAGACGCTACAACGCCTCGACAAAGTCTATGTGCGCTCCCGGGAGCGTGAGGGAATCACCCTCACGCCGATCTACGATGAAGTGGTCGGTCGAACCTACTACCCACGCGCTGGGGTCCGAGATGGGTTGGTCAAGCACCGGGCATCGGTAGGCCTCAACAACCGGTGGCATACCCTCGGGCTCCGGCTCACCAATCTCAACGGCGGGGCTATCGATATCGGCGGATTCGAGTTCCTGACCGCCCCCCTCTCTCCAAGGATTCCCTGATGGCCCTTTCCCCCGACCAAGTCGCGTCCGAAATCCAAAACACGATGTCGTTCGCCCGAACCGAGGCGAACTCCGCGATCGTCGCCGCGCAGACCTTGACCGCCAGCGCGGTGGCGGTGCTCACTGGTTATAGTCCCGACTATCCGGCGGACGCGATCACCGTGGCCGCCAGTGGGTACAGCCTGGGGAGTGGCTTCAACGCCGAGGAGAAGCCCCCCACATTCCCCACGATCCGGGTTCCGCAGCAAATCAGCATGGGCGCCTTGGGCGATCTCTCCACGATCGACGCGACCTTCGACGCCGAGGCTCCGAACTTGGAACTGCCGGCGTTCGCCTATACAGTCCCATCGGCCCTGACGCCCTTCACCAAGACCGCGCCGGACGTGGACTCCACGGTCACCATCCCCGATGCGCCCACGTTCACGTACCCCGATCTCCCGACGCTGCTCGAACTGAACACGGACATCACCCTCGATACCCTGGTGGTCCCCGCGCACAACTTCACGGAGCCCTCCTACAACAACCTCCTGTCCGACGATTTCTACGCGGCGTTCGCCACGGCGCGGACGGAGTTGCCGAACTACGATCAGTACGGCATGGAGTTGGTCAACCGCTTCTACCCTGGTGTGCAGGCGGCGCTCTCCTCCCTGCTCGGTCGTGCCCAGGGCATTCTGGACGGGACCCAGACCGCGCTGACCGACAACCACGACACCCATTATTACGACGCCCTGCGCTCGAAGATCGCCGCCGAGAGCGACAAGGCCCTCCAAGCCTTGGACGAGAACACCCTGGCCAGTGGGTGGGATCTACCCGGACCCACGCGCGCCGCCGGTCGGAAGCGCATCCAACAGGAGGCCTCCGCCGCCCTGAACAACGCCGCCCTGGAGGTCTACGTCAAACGGGCCGATCGAGAGCTACAACATCTCCAGTTCGTGATGCAGGTGGTTCCCCCGATGCAGAACGCGGCAGTGGCCCTGTTTGGGCAGGCTTGGTCAATGCAGATGCAGGCCTTCGATGGGGCGCTCAAATTCGCCGACACCGCGATGAAGTTCGCCACGGCGGTCTACCAACTCAAGCAGCGAGATTATGAACTGGCGCAGGGCTTGGTGGAGCGGCAGATCGCCATCTTCGAGGCCCTGCTCAAGGCGGAGCTGGCGAAGGCGGACATCACCAAGGTTGAGTTGGAGGTTGAGAAGCTCAAGTCGGACCTGAACCACACCCTGATCGCCCAGTACACGGCGCAGCTCAGCGGTGAGGAGACCAAGGCCAAGGTCTACGCCAGTCAAATCGAAGCCTTGCGACAGACCTTGGCGGCTCGGAAACTTCCATTGGAGGTCTTCCTAGCCGAGGTCCAGGCCTTCTCCGCGCTCTCCGACGCCAAGAAGGCCGAGTACGCGCTGGTGGAGGCGCAAATTTCCGGCGACAAGGCCAAGACCGAGGGGCAGCTCGCCAAACTCCAGGTTTATAAGACTCAGGCGGACGTGTTTGCGACCGAAGTGACCGCGCAGGGTAAGAAGATCGAGGGTCAGACTCAGCGCAACCAACAGATCCTGGAAGAATTTCGTACCCGCGTCCAAGCTGAGGTACAATACTCGCAGATCGACGCGGCCATCTCCACGAACGCCCTGGACGCTTACAAAGCACAGGCGTCGATCTTCTTGGCTGAGACCGAGGCCAACCTCAACGAAGCCAAGTTCGCGTTTCAAAAAGCCGTGGAGGATACCCGGCTGGAGATGGAATCCACCCGGCTGGCCTTCGAACGGCAGTTCCGGGCTCTGGAGATGGAGATGGCCCGCGTCAAGGCGACGGCGGACATCACCATGGGGGGTGCGGACGTCCATGCCCGGATCGGTATGGCCGCAGTCTCCGTAATGAATACCATGACTAATCTTTCAGCAACCGCATCCGCATAAGGAGCCCTTATAATGGCGAAAATGCCCAGCAGTAAACCGATGAGCAAACCCAGCAAGCCCAAGGCCCCGCCGAAGAAGGGTGGTGGCAAGGGTGGTAAGTGCTGATCCAAGCCCACTAACTCTTGAGGAGCCCCCATCATGGCCACTTACCAACAGCGTTTACCCCTGCGTGGGGGCTCCCCGACCCTGAAGGAACTTCGGGCACGGCAGTTCCAACCGTCGCCCCCATCCATGCAACCCCCTGTAAGCAAGGCACCCGGGGTTAATCCGCAACAGCTTCCGTTGAATCTACCGGAGCCCGCTGCGGCGGCGCCCTCTCGTGCGGCCCCGGCCGATCCTTCGTATGGGAGGAGCGCTCTGCCGGTGGCGCAGGTGGAGCAGCTACAACAGGGGATTCAGCAGCAGAAGGCCGCCGCCAATCAGGCTGCGGCGGATGCGAATATCGCCCGACGGTTTCAACAGTTCAACGAGGGGCAGGTGGGTAAGGCGGTGGCGAGTAACCAAGGCGCGTTGATGCGGACTGCGGGCGGACTCGCGGCGGCAGTGCCCATTGCCATCGGTGCCTACGATACCGCGAAGTCCGTGGGTCAGAAACTCGACGAGGGCTCGGGATTCTTCGGTGCCTTGGGCACCACCCTCTCTGACAACATCAACAATTCACTGCGCCGGTCTTTTACTGGTACGGTTGGGCAGACCCCTGAAGCCCTGTTGGGGGCGTATCGGAAAGGGGGCGAAACCCAGACCCCTCCACATCGAGTGGAGGCCTCATTACGGCCCCCGACCCCAACAGCTCCCGCATCTGACGCTCCCGCACCCGCTGCCCCAGCACCCGCTGCCGTACCCCAGACGCCCGAGCAAGTCTTCTCCGACCTCCAGCAGCAACGAGGGTTCTCGCCCTTGGGTGGGGTCGATCCCAACGCCACGAATCCGCCGACCCTGTTCCAGCGTACCGATGCCATTCACACCCGGCCCGGTAGCGCGAATCCAAACGACGTTCAAGCCCTCCAGGATTACCGACAGACCGGGTTCGGCGACGCCCAGCAGGGGGTAGCCGCCGCCCGGGAGGCCCTGCGGCGTAACCCCAACGATCCCCAGGCCCGGCAACAACTCACCCGTGCGGAAGCCGATTTCACCGGTGCCCAGCAGGCCTTGGCGGGGTCTCAAGGACCGCTGGAGCGTCGTCAATACGCGGGTCCCGGCGGCTCGGCTAGTGGGGTCGTGGCGCAGGGTACCCCCCGAGGGGGCTTCGGGGGTGCGGCCACCGACGCCGAGGCGGCCCGGAACCTGCAAGCCCGGTTCGAGCAGGATGCGGCCGCGTCCCAGATCGCTGCGGGCTTCGACCGGGAGACTGAACGCCTGCGCGACGCTCGCGCCGAGAAGATGGGTATTTCCCGGGCGAAGCTCGATGCATCCGAGGGTCGGAGTAACCCGCTGACCGATCTGTTCGCGTCCCAGGGCCAACCCGCTCAGACCGAGGCGTTCTCGCAACCGGGAGACGGGTTCGGGGACGCGGCGATGCGCCGCTCGGTCCTGGAACGCCGGATGGCGGACACTCGCACTTCAGGTTCGGAGCGCCGGGCCGCCGCCGAGGCCTACAAGGGCTTCCTGTCGCCGGCCCATGGTACCGGGTCGGGCGGTCCCGCTAACGGACACAGCCCCGACCTGTTCACTATGGTCGACAAGCTGCGGGACAATCAACGAGCGGACCAGAACCTGGCGCTCCAAAATCAGCAGCTCCAGGAGACCCGGCGTGCGAACGCTTTTAATCAGGACCTGAGCGCCGCGAAAGAGGCTCGGGCCGCCCGGGAACAGTTCCGGGTGCGGGGGAAGGAGGCTGAGCAGGCCGTGGTCAAGGATCGGACTCAGTTCATCAAGGACTTCACGGACCCGAAGACCAAGCGAGGGCCCGACATGGGGGCGCTCGATGTCCTGGGTACGCAGTTGGCTCGTTCGCCGAGCCTGCAGCAGGCCGATCCCGCCATGGCCGCGCGATTCCTGGATGGGTCGGCGCGATATGAGGACTTGGTGAAGGTTCGCCAGATGCAGCGGATCTATGAGGAGAGTAGACCTGGACTCTCTACGTTGTATCTGGGGTCGCCCGCGTCGGCTGATGAGATCGTACAGCGGTACTTCCAGCTCAATGCGCCGCAGTTATAGAGCGGGATTGCATCGTGGAGATAGCAGCCACTCAGAGCGAAACAGTAACCCCCGTGGCCCTGAAAAAGCTATGGGGGGATGAGGATGAACTCTTCTTTGAATGCCCTGGCTGTAAGATGCCTCATTCCGTGAACGTCAATAATGATAGGCGCCCGTGCTGGACGTTCAACGGCGATATGCAAATGCCGACATTCAAGCCTTCTATCCTGGTACGTTGGGAATACGGTTCCCCACCCGTGGATCACCGATGTCATTCGTTCGTCCAAGATGGGCACATCCTGTTTCTCAATGATTGTACACACACCTTGGCTGGGCAGCGGGTACCTATCCCTGACTGGGACCACGATTGGTAGTTGACACTGCAATAAGTGTTGCCTATACTTTGCCTCGACTACTGCCCCAGTATCTTCGCCGGCCCCCACCTCGTCCACCGAGGTGGGGGTTTTCCCGTTTGTGGTCCACGACAAACCCCTCCCCTTACGTTAAAATATTAGTAATACTTATTTCATCGGAGCCGCCCCTCATGGCCGAAACCTTCCTCGAAGCCCTCGCTCGTTTACGGGGGGGCCAGGCCGCTGGCGCGACCCCACTCCCTACCGGATACAGCCAGATTCAAGTCCCGCAAGGCACTCTCCGCGACGCCGACACCCGCACCACGCCGACCGGCGAAGTCCTGCGTACCGCCGGCATCAACGCGCCGGAGCTGATGACCCAGGACCACAAGCAGCTCATCCCCGAGGGCCAGCAGGCCACCGCTCGCACCGCCGACCTGTTCAAACAGGCCCCCAGCACCCGGATCGTTCGCTACGGTAACGATCACTACGGTCGCACCGTGGCCGACGACGTGGGTCCCGACGGTCAACCCATCGCCGCGCAACAGGTGCGGCAGGGGTTGGCGTCGCCCGTCGATTACAACCACTCCGGCACCACTCGGTTCTCGACGGAGGCCACTCAGCGCTTCATGGAGCAGCACCCGCCGAGCGAAGACACCTTGGCGCGCGCGGCCTACCTCCAACGTCCGCACCAACGCCCCCCGGCCGAGGGCTTCTCGGGACTCGATCCGAAGTACCGGACCCTGGGCGAGGAGTTCAAGGCGGGCGTGAACCGAGGCCTCGATCAGGCGCAAGCCGGGGTCTACGGCGCTACGTCCATGGTGGGGGCCACCCTCAAGAACGACAAAAACGGTCGGGAGCCCCGCGCGCTCAAGGAGGACGACCCCCGCCTGACACTCCGCGACCGCATCACCAATTGGTTGGAGCGCACCGGCGAGAAGGGCTACATGCGGAACACCGAGGAGTCCCAGCTCAACCCGCCGGCCTACCACCTCAAGGATGTCCAGGAGGGTAAGGCCGATCTCCTGCAATGGGGTTTGGGAGTCCTGGGCGAGGCCCTCCCGTCCACCGCCACCATGGCTTTAACCGCCGCCGCGACCAGTGGCGCGGGCGCCCTGGTGGGTGGGGCCGTGGGGCGTAGCGCCGCCGCGCCCCTGCTCCGGCAGATCGCCACCAAGAGCGCCGAGGACTTGATGACCACCGCCGTGCG
>ERZ724522.518-NODE-518-length-24562-cov-16.770719_pt1 | contig 24562 bp, 29 predicted proteins | sample MGYA00376055_ERZ724522 | MGnify/ENA primary metagenome ERZ724522 (study PRJEB28724, sample SAMN07190884) | wastewater metagenome | isolation source: effluent of sewage treatment plant in Hong Hong | place: Hong Kong | collected 2016-03-17 ...
TTTGCGGTTGCTATGCTTCAGCCGATGTATAGCGTGCTTGAGAATATTAAGTAGCAGGCGCTTGACCTTCTTCTTAGAGCTTGTCTTAAAAGTCCGTATTCTGCTGCAATTTCAAAATTTTGGCTGCAAAACATTCAGATTTCGTCGCGTTACCTTCCTGGTAGCACTCCTCAATCTTCATGTTTTTCGCTCAAAATTTTGAAATTTCGCGACGAAAGAGACTTTTAAAACAAGCTCTTAATGTACTTTTTTGAATCTTAGGACTTACGCGTTGGGTACATTTCGGCGTCAATCCGCCAGCTGGCGGATCTGGTACTTGACGCAGTATATCGCATGCTGCTTACGCCGTTTCTCGTGTTTTCCCTGAATTGTACTCAAACGCGTAAGCCCTAAATCTGCTGGTACATGCAACCTCTCGTGTGATTTTTACATGCAGTCTCTCACTTTCAACAAGAAAACTCGGAAGGGCATGACCATCATCGAGGGATTGGTCATGTTGGCGATCTTCTCGATTATCACCCTTGCTTTCTACGAGGTGTATTCGAATGGCGCTCGACTTGCGCTGGATTCGAAGCGGCGACTGGCGGCGGTTGCGGTTGCCAATGAGCAGTTCGAGAAGTTGCGAAATATTGCGTATACCGATGTCGGATTTGTAGACGAGGCATCGACTGCACTTCGGGGGACGCTTCCGGCGAGTGAACGATCGAAGACGGTAACCTCCGCCGGATCTTCGTTTGTCGTGAAGACTATTGTGCAGAATATTGATGATTCCTTCGACGGGACGGCTGGAGGATCGCCGAATGATGTTGTACCCAATGATTCGAAGAAGGTGACTGTGGAAGTGTCATGGGGGACGGAAAGTTCGCAGTCTATCAGTCTGACAACGCGATTTGTTCCGGATGGTATAGAGACAACCGCTGGCGGCGGTAATCTTGTCGTGAATGTTTCCGATTCGAGTGGAGCGAGCGTGTCTTCGGCGACCGTGACGGTGACAGATCTCGATGGCAGCGATCAGACGCAGTGTATTACTGAGAGCGGAAGCTGTTTGTTTGTGGGTCTCGATGAGAAATTAACACCGCGATACAAGATCTCGCTTTCAAAATCCGGATATGAACCGGTTGAAACGCGTGACGCTACCGCCACGCTTGATCCGATTGACAAACATGTTTCCATTTTGTCGGGTCAGTTGCAAACGGTATCGTTCACGATGGACAAATCGTACTCGATCACTTTTTCTCCAAAAGAAGTGCTTTCCGGCGATACGCTCGATACGGTGAGTTATTCGATTGCCGGCGGGCGACTGTTGGGGACAAACCCGTCGGATGGTAATAGTCCGGTGTATTCGCTTTCCTCGACATCGGTTACGGGAGAGGTTTCGCTTTCGAATGCGCCGCCGGGCGCGTACTTCGTTGATGCTGCATCGATTACACCCCCGACCTATTTCTATTGGAAGCTTGATCCGGCAGCTGTTCTGGATGCATTTTCCGTGTCGGTTGGCACGGATGGAACACCGGATACATTCACATTGGCAGCGATAGATACGACTCGTCCGGGCGCATTCTTTTCGGTAACGGATGGAACGTCTCCGGTTCCGGACGCTTCGGTTCGGTTGTCTGACCCGGTGGATCCGAGCGGGTATGACTATACATCGACAACGGATCAATTTGGCAAAGTGTATTTTCCGCATGACGAGGGAAGCACGCTTCTTTCTCAAGACTATTCTTATGAAGTTACGGCAACCGGGTATCAGGATGAGAGTGGGACGGTGACGGTATCCGGCGGACTGGTTGAGGAGACGGTGACGCTTTCGCCGTTGTAATGCGGAGAAGGAGAGTGATAATTGAGTAGGAACTTCGGTATGGTACGCTCGTTTTCTCGGGGCATGTCTTTGGTGGAGCTTATTGTGGCGATGGGTATTCTGTCCATCGTTATGTTGGGCATGTCGACCTTTCTTGCGAGTATTTGGCGAACGCAGTCGTTTACCATGCGAACCGGACAGGCGTCGTTTGCAGCGTCACGAGGCGTTGAAGGTATGGTGGATTTGATTCGCAATGCGCAGACGGGTGCCGATGGGTCGTTTCCTGTTGCACGGGCAACGGCAACGGAGTTCTCATTTTTCGCCGATGAGAATCATGATGGGAAAATTGAACGGGTGCATTTGTTTTATGATACATCGACCACGCCGAAGATGATCAAATACGGCGTGACCGATCCGACCACGGCGACGCCGCCGACCTATCCGGCGAGCGACGATTCCGTATCGGTTATCGCCTCCTCCGTGGTAAATGATGCTTCCGAACCGGTTTTCTCGTACTATGACCACTCCAATCTTGCACTTTCATCGACTCCGACTCTGTCAAGTGTTCGTATGGTGCATGTTTCCATATTGATTGATCCGAATCCTTCCGCGAGTTCGAATCCTGTTGAAATCTCGTCGTTTGCGTCTCTTCGAAATCTTTGGGGGAAATAACTCTCTAATTATAGCTATGCGATTCTCTTCTCTTCGCGGATCCGGACTCGTGTTTGTGCTGGTTGTGGCAACAATAGCGACGATCATATTCTCTGGTGTCATCTCATATGTGGTGTCGCATTTGCAGTACGGGCTTTTTGTTGCGTCTCGAGAACAATCACTCCAGGTGGCGGAAGCGGGAGCGCATTTCTATCGGTGGTATATCGCGCATGAGCTTGATGGGAAGAACACTGAACAGATCAATGAATTTTGGCAATCGACCAGCCCGGCGCCACTGGGTGTCGACAGTGACTATGAGGGTGATTTCCAGGGATTGGGACGGTACCGCATTACCGTGACGCCGCCTGCGGCAAATTCGACGCTCTTCACGCTCGAATCAACCGGATGGACCTATAAATATCCGAGTCATACGCGCACGATACGCGTTCGGTTCCGTCGCCCGAGTTGGAGCGAGTATATGATTCTTGGAAATGATCCTTTTCGATTAAGCAGTACGACGGAGATTTTCGGTCCAATGCACGGTAACGGCGGCATCCGATTCGATGGCGTGGCGCACAATGTTGTGACGGCCGGCGTGACGTGCTACGACGATCCCGATACGGGGACAGTAAATAGCTGTGAACGTCCGGGAGTGTGGTCGGGGGACTGGTCTGGATCGGATCCATACAACAGCACGCTCGGCAACCCAGTTTTTCTTGGAGGAAAAACGTTTCCGGTTACGACAATTGATTTTAACAGTGTGACGGCTGATCTTTCGTATATGAAAGACGTGGCAAAAAATAGTGGCGCGGCAGCGCATTACTATGGACCGAGCGGACAATACGGATACCTGATTGAATTCAAGCCGACAGGGTATGATATCACCGAGGTGAAGACGATCAATAGTAGTCGAAATACGATTACCAAGCTTGATAATTCTACGAAAATTTCCGAAAATTTCCCGTCAAAGGGGCTGATTTTTGTAGAAGATACGGTGTGGTTTGACGGTAAGGGTGTTTCCGGAGTAAAGGTGGATGCTAAGCGAATGACTATTGCCGCTGCCGATCTTGAATTTGGCACAGATCCCAATGTTTATATTATCGATGGTGCGGTGTATAAAAACGGGAGCGGAGGACAAGAGGCGCTTGGATTTATTGCCGAGGGATCGATAGATTTTCCTTATAATTCCTCAAATAACTTGACGATTAATGGTGCGCTGCTTGCTCAAAAGGGAGCTGTATCTCGGGCAAACTATGGGAATACAAAAAGCAAAATTACTATCTTTGGCGCTATCGCATCGAAAGGGCGGATTGGATTTGGATACACGGATGGAACGGGATATCAGGATCGTGAGCTGCATTTTGATGAGAATCTTTCAATTTCTCCGCCGCCGTATTTCCCAACGGGGAAGCAATACCTGATAGATTTGTGGGAGGAGCTGTGATAAAATGGAAGAAATGCTTGAGATACTCGCATGCTTTGTCTTCGATGAAGTGTGACAGGTGATTTGATTGGCGGAGTGAACGAAGTGTGTGGACTTGTTTGGTTTTTTTGTTTGGATCGGAATCGGAACGTGTTCGTCAAAAACAAATTCAAACGAAATGTCTCTGTGGAATAGAAATATTTTTCGACTGACGCCGCGCCCATTCGGATTGGATTTGAGCGATCTGTCCCTTAAGGCGGTGTTTCTTGACGAAGAGGGAGAACGCGACAAAATCGTGAGCTATGGTGCGGTGAACCTCCCGTTCGAATCGGTGTCGGATGGGAAAATCCTCAAGGAAGAAGCGGTTGTTGCCGGGGTGAAGACGTTGCTCAAGACCTCGGGTCCGGGGAAGATCCACTCTCGCCGAGTTTTCTGTTCGCTCCCTGAGACGAAAGCGTTCTTGCGAATTGTGAGTTTGCCAAAGATGGATGCTGCCGAGGTGGAAGAAGCGATTAAGTGGGAAATCGAGGCGAATATTCCACTCACGCTCGACCAAGTGTACTATGATTACCAGCTTCTCGACAGGAATATCACACGCGAGTCGGGGAAAATGAGTGTTCTGGTTGTGGCAGTGGCTCGGTCAGTTGTTGATCAGTTTGTTGGAGCACTTGAGTCCGCCGGGCTTGAGGTGGTTGGATTTGAGACGGAATCCATTGCGCAGGCACGCATTCTTCTTCCCGAGGAAGAGAGTGATGTGACGACGCTTATTATTGATATTGGTGATCGGCGGACGAGTTTTTTGATCGCGCTTGGAAATATCCCTGTTTTTACTTCGAGTATCCCGTTGTCCTCGCAGATGATCACGGATTCTATTTCCAAGGGAATGAAAGTACCGTTCGAGGAGGCGGAGCGTATCAAAATTGCCGAAGGTATCGGCTCACAGACGAAGGGCGACCCGCTCTTTCATATGGTGGAGCCAGTGCTCTCGAGTCTCACGGCGGAAATGGAACGGTCGGTGGATTTCTATCTCAATACGCTGAAGTATTCATCGGCGGTCGATAAGGTTGTTTTGTGCGGTGGCGGTTCCAATATGCGTGGTATTTTGCCGTATCTTGCACGGAAAATGGGAAAGCCGGTTGAATTTGGAAATCCTTGGGTAAATCTTCACATCGGAAAATCCATCCCGGTTATCAATAAGAAACAGTCGGTACAATATTCCACGGCACTTGGGTTGGCGCTTCGGGGTATACGAAACTATGAAAATCCTGCTTAATCTCCTTCCAACCGAAAAGAAAGTCGAGATGCGAAGGCAGATGCGCTTTCGCATGATTGTCGCGCATGGCTCGGTTTTTATCTTTCTTGGATTCTTCTACTGTTGTGCTTTGCTGGGTATTTCCGCGCTGCTCTCATCTCAGTTGTCGTCGACGCAAGGATTACTGTCGAATGATGGTGCTTCCGCCGTCTCGGGACAGAAAGAAATCGAATCTTACGAGAAATCTTTTCAAGACACCAATAGACAAGTATCCGAGATTTCCCGGCTTCTTACGGGGCATGTTTCTTGGACGAAGTTTTTCCGTGCGATTGACGCAGCGACGCCTCCCGGCGTTCTCTATACAAAAGTACTGGTCGGGAATAATCTTTCGTTCTCGGCAAGCGGTACGGCGCCGAATCGCGAGGCGTTGCTGGATCTTGAACACGCTCTGAATACCTCCGGCTGTCTATCGGATGCGACGGTACCTCTTTCGGACAAGTTGGTAAAAGAGAACATCGACTTTCAGGTGAGTGCGACGGTGAAAAAATCGTGTCTGGTGTCTGCGGGAAGTCAATAATCTGTCGTGCTTTCGATACTTTTTGCGCCCCTATGTCAAGTTTCTGGAAACAATCTCGGGAAATCATTGTCGTCATTGGTATGGCAGGACTTCTTGCCGTGCTCGTGTATTTCGGCATTATCCGAATCATGAAGAATAATCGGGACAAGATGGAATTGATTCAGCAGGCCATAGTCGACAGAAAGATGCTCGAAGAACAGTCGCAGGGTATTGCGAGTATGCGCGATACGTGGGAGCGCATTCAGTCGGCGGGAGGGAAGCTCGATGTCTTTTTGCCGAAAGACCAAATTGTTTCGCTCGTTGAGTCGCTCGAAGCTATTGGGAAGGAATTGCATGTCACGGTCGTATCCGAAGCGTCGCCGACTCCGCTTCTTACTGTTTCTCCGACGAAAAAGAAGGGAGTGAAAGGCAGTTCGTCGGAAGAGAGTGATACGACGGGAGCTGATGCACCGGAGGAGAAGGCTGCGCAAGATGTGCTCGTGTCGCTTTTGCCCGAGGATCGATCGATATTCGTTACCTTCAAGGTGACGGGAACCTATGATCATGTACTGGCATTTTTGCAGAAGCTTGATACGATGCCGACGCTGCTTGATGTGTTGTCTCTGGAAATTTCTCCTGCGCCGACCGAAGACGAATCGAAGTCGATATCGATTGCATCGCCTCGCGTTGTCTCGAATCCTTTTTCTGTGAATACTGTTCCGGCGGTTTCGACCGAACCTTCGGGGAATGCGGATTCTGTTCCGCAAGGTCCTCCGGAAGTGCTCGCATCTTTCTCGACGGTCATATATACCAATCCCTAACTTTTTGCGATTCGCTATGCTTGCCTTTTCTTTCTCAAAAAAATTCTCCCTTTCAAAGTGGCTTGGAATAGCGGGATTGTGGTGGAGGGAATGGAATTCTACGGTGTTTCTCCTGCTCTTTCTTGTTGTTGCGGGCTTCGGGACGCTCGCATGGTATCGGAGTCTCTATGCGTTTCATTGGAGTGTGGAAGAAGAGCAATCCTATCGGCTTTCCAAGAACAAGCAGGTAAAATTTCAGCAGGATCGATTTGCAGCCGTGCTTGGTATGATTGATGCTCGGGCAGCGGAACATGAGAAATCCCCGGAGAGTTTCCGCGATGTATTTTTTGGACCGCAATAGGCTGGTGCAATATCGATGATGGGGAAGGTGTTTCGGAGAAGGAAAGTCGCGGTGAGGAGGCGCGATTTTCCTGTGGGCTGTTGACAGAGAGAATTTTCTGGGGTATAATGGGGTTGTAATCAATGAGAAAACGGGTGAACAACGCCCGTTTTCTCTTTTTTTGAGCAATTTTTCCCGAGTATCCCTATGAAGCGTCTTTTTATTCAACTTATCACCTCAATTGTGCGGAGCGCTTTCCTTGTCGCGGTTCTTCTTGTGCCTGTGTGTCATTCTCTGGCGTCGGAGACCTTCTCTCCGCAAGAGGTTGCCGAGCGCGTCAACCAGGATCGCGTGGCGGCCGGTCTGCCGGCGCTTCGACTTGATCAAACGCTTTCTGTGGCAGCGGAAGCGAAAGCACAAGACATGGCGACCAAAGAATATTTCGCGCATACCGCTCCGGACGGCACGACGCCGTGGTATTTCTTCGAGAAGGCGGGATACTCTTATCGTTATGCCGGGGAGAATCTCGCGATTCATTTTACGGATGTGGAAGATGAAGAATCTGCCTGGATGGCGAGCGAGAAGCATCGGGAGAATATTTTGTCTCCGAAATATGTCGAAACAGGCATTGCTGTTGCTGAGATTCCATGGAAAGGCAAAACAACTCTTCTGACAGTGGAACTCTTCGGGACACGCTTTGGTGAAACGGTCGCCGATACCTCTCCGTGGAAATCGTTGGACGGTGTTTCGCCGACCGTTTCCGGAGTCTCTGCTTCTCGTGAACGAAGTGTCTCTGCCGGCCAGCGTGTGACGAAGCTTTCTTTGGCAGGGCATAATGTGATGCCGGTTGCTCTTTCTCAAGCGGAAGATGCTTCCGTGGTGGCTTCCTTTCCATCCTTGTTCGGGATCTCCATGCGCACGCTTGTTATCGCCACGCTGATTTGTATCGGGTGTCTTGAGGTGATGGCGGCAAGTATAGTGTTTCGACTACTTCTTCGTCGTGATCGTTTGAACGTTTCACACAATGCCACGCCTATGTAAACACCAATATCAATATACAATTCGCCACCATCCTTCGCTTTGTCCGCATCGGACGAGCTCTCCATATCAAAAGAAGGGCGGAGATCTCCGACCCTTTCCCATTTTGGGAGGCATACTCTGAACACATAATCCCGACATACGTGTCGGGATTATGCATTGGTGGACAAATGATTTTCTTTTCCCTACAATAGAGGCACTTTGGCAGATCTGTCGGTTTTCTCTCACATCCCTGTTTGTATGGGCTGTTAGCTCAGTTGGTAGAGCACCGCATTTGCAATGCGGGGGTCAGGAGTTCGAATCTCCTACAGTCCACATATGGAGCGGCTCGCAAGAGCTGTTTTTTCTTGCAAACAGTTAGGTGTTGATTCGTAGTATACTTTGCGGAGAGGGTTTCCTCTGTTAATTTTGTAAATATGTCGGATTTATGTCTATGGGAATTTCAAATGTAGTTGGATCTCTGACGCCGATGCGGAAGATGGTATTGGTTGGTGCCGGCGTGTTGGTTCTTGGGGGAGTGGCTGGGTATGCCATTGGCAAGGTTGCCGGTCGGGCTGATTTCGACGGGAGTCGCAGTGGCATGTTTCGCGATGGCAATGGGAGTGGCTATGACACTGGCAACCGTTGGAATGATGACGGGCGCAATCGCAATGGTGAGCTTAATGGCGCAGGAGGGCAGAATCAAAATCGCGGATCGCAGGGAGGAATGCAACAAAATAGCGGGCAGAGTCAAGGGCAAGGACCGGGTGCTGGCATGATGAATGGTCAGGGAAGTCGCGCACTTGGGAAGAATGAGTGTGTGGCAGATGAATGTCTGGCGGTGGATGGGCTCGAATATCCGGCGGGGACGCTTACGGATGCGGCGAAGCAAGCGATATTCTCGGCGCTTGATGATGAATATAAGGCGCATGCGACCTATGAGGCGGTGATTGCAAAGTTTGGTTCCGTGCGGCCATTCTCGATGATTATCCGTGCCGAGGAGCAACATATCTCCTCGCTCAGAGCGTTGCTTGATAAATACGGTATCGCTGTGCCGGCGGATCCGTGGACCGGAAAGGTGGCTGCGCCGGAGACGCTGACCGCAGCGTGCCAGACCGGTGTTGATGCGGAGATTGCCAATGCAGCGCTCTACCGAGAGAAGCTGCTTCCGGCAGTGACCGAATATCCTGATATTACGAGTGTCTTCACGAACCTTATGAATGCATCACAAGAAAAGCATCTTCCCGCATTTGATAGATGCAACTAAGTGTGCAATCAGTTGTCTGTCTACTCAATAGTAGAGTGCATTCGAACGCCGCCAATCCCGGAATGGCGGCGTTTTGTATTTCGAAGTATGCTTGATGTGGGTTGATGCATTGTCGTTTTGTATTTTGTTTCTTGTATGGTGACGTTTCCGTATACGCTTGTTCGATCAAAACGCAAAAGCGTGTCGATTTCCGTAAGATCGGATGCAACTATTGTTGTACGCGCGCCGCTTCGAGTGTCGGTGAGTTCTATCGATTCATTTATTGAAAGTCATACCGAGTGGATTCGCCGGAGCGTTGAACGAATGCGATCCCGTCTTTCTTTGAGTGAAAACCGGTATGATGACGGGGAGTTGTTTTGGTATCTTGGGGAGCGGTATCCGCTTCGCATATCGGAAGCAGGGAACTTGTCGGTCAGTTTTTCGGACAATGCATTCGTACTTCTCCGTCGGTTTCGGAGTCGAGCGAAAGAGCGGTTTTGCGCGTGGTACAAACGAGAAGCAAAGAAGATTCTTGCGGAGCGAGTGGTATACTTCGCCGAGCGGCACGGACTTTCTTATCATTCCATTCGAATAAACGCCGCGCGGACGCGCTGGGGATCATGCAGTGGAAAAGGGCATCTCAACTTCACATTTCGTTTGGTGATGGCGCCTTTGTTTGTTATTGATTCCGTTGTGGTGCACGAACTCGCACATCTTGTCCATCCAAATCATTCGAAATACTTTTGGCATACGGTTGCTGAAATGTTGCCCGATTTTGAGACCGGTCGGCAGTGGCTCAAAAGGAATGGACATCTTTTGGAATGCTGAGGCACTCTTCCTTGTCTTGTTCGGAATCTTGCGTTTCCTTGGTCTTTTTGATAGGATTCTACGGAGAGTCGGATGATATTCGGCGCGTTGTTGGTTTTTGGGCGTGTAGCTCAGGTGGTTACCTGCCTGCCGGCAGGCAGGGAGCGCCCCCGATGGCATAATCGGGGAGGTTTCGGGTTCGAATCTCGTGCGGTGGAAAAGCTGAAAACAATTCGGGCGTGTAGCTCAGGTGGTTAGAGCGCGACACTGATAATGTCGAGGTCCCAAGTTCGAGTCTTGGCACGCCCACTGATGGAAGAGAGTGCTCTGGTAGTGTGACTGGGGATATCTCACTGTTCGTCCCATCATCCGCTGGGGCGTCCGGTCGGATGACTGGACGAGTCTTGGCACGCCCACCGATTGACGTTTGAAAGAGATTCTTGTACTATCGGAGATACTGTCGCAGTATCATATTACCGCGGGGTGGAGCAGTCTGGCAGCTCGCCTGGCTCACCTGCCTGCCGGTAGGCGGGTAACCAGGAGGTCGCAGGTTCAAATTTATGTATACGGTGTATGCGCTTTATCTTTCAAACGGAACCATATATGTTGGGATGACTGAGAACTTTGAAAGAAGACTCGGTGAGCACAAAAGAGGAAAGACTCAATCGACGAAAAATAGGGAAATTGTGAAAGTTTTGGAAATAGAACAGTGTCCTAATAGGATGACGGCGCATAACAGAGAAAAGTATTGGAAATCGGGTTGTGGAAAGGAACAGCTAAAATACCGCGGGGTGGAGCAGTCTGGCAGCTCGCCTGGCTCATAACCAGGAGGTCGCAGGTTCAAATCCTGCCCCCGCAACAGTGAATAAGACTACGGATGTCGCAGGTTCCCTGCCTGCCGGCAGGCAGGAAATCCTGCCCCCGCAACATTGAGGAAAATCAGAAGGAGCTTGTGAAATATCCCCGTCTTCCGATGGGGGTATTTCGTCTGTAAGAGTGAGTAATAGTGTATGTCGGAACGAAAGTCAGGCAATTTACTTGTGCGAGTTTTTTCATCCTATGCGCCTTCGTTTAAGGGGTATTGGTTTTTGACGTTTCTCGTGTTCGCCGCGTATGGATTGGCGACGCTTATTTCACATGCAGTGTTTCCACTGGTGTATCGGAGCATTATCGATACTGTGTCCACTGCGAATATTCGGAGCGACGTCGCTGAGCGTCTCTTTCAAAATTTTTATTGGCTTGTTGCCTGTATTGCTGTCTATCAGATTCTCTACCGAGTAGGGGATTATGCAATAGTCTTTGTGCAAAGTCGGATTATGAAGCATGTGTCCGATCGGACATTCTTCGCTTTGGAACGACACAGCTACCGTTTCTTTTCGGGGAATTTTGTTGGGAGTTTAATAGCGAAGGCGAAGCGATATGTAAAGTCGTTTGAAGATCTATTTGATCAGATGATTTTTTCGATATGGATGACGCTGGTGAATCTGACTGGAATTTTGGTAACGTTACTCGTCATTTCTCCGATGTTGGGAGTGGGATTCTTTGGATGGACAGCGTTCTATCTTTTGGCAGCTTGGTGGCTTTCGAAAAAGAAGGCGCCGTATGATTTGGCGGTTGCTGAGCAAGACTCTGTGGTTGTTGGAAGGCTTTCGGATGTTGTTTCGAATATGCTCGCTGTCAAGATGTTCTCATCTGGTATTCGCGAACAGTATCGGTTTGAGGAATCGACCGACGTGGAGGAAAAGTTGCGCCGTCGAGCGTGGAATTTTCAAAATCTCACCTTTGTGGTTCAGATGAGTCTTCTGAGTATTTTGGAAATTGGCGGCATGTATGGGGCAATTCGGCTCTGGCTTGAGGGCTCGATTTCGACTGGAACGGTTGTATTGGTGCAAATCTACATCACTTCTATCTCTCAGACACTTTTTGCTGTTGGGCGAGTATTTTCGAAAATGACCGGGAGTCTTGCCTATGCCGACGAAATGATAGAGGTATTCGATGCGGCACCAGACATCTTCGACTCGGAGCATCCGGAAGAGGATCGTATGCGCCGAGGAAGCATTGCATTTGATCGAGTGTCGTTTGGATATGCCGACGGAGAGACGGTGTTTGAAGATTTCTCGCTTGCGATTCGAGACGGTGAGAAGGTGGGCGTCGTTGGGCCGTCCGGTGCAGGGAAGTCGACAGTGACGAAGCTTCTGTTGCGATTTGTTGATCCGCAATCAGGAAAGATTTTGATAGATGGACAGGATATCAAGCGTATTCGGCAAGATGATCTTCGCTCGCATATTTCCTATGTGCCGCAGGAGCCAATGCTCTTTCATCGTTCGATTCGTGAGAATATCGCGTATGGCAAGCCGGATGCCTCGGATGAGGCGGTGATTGCCGCAGCGAAGAAAGCCGAGGCGCATGATTTTATCTCGCGGCTTCCGAATGGGTATGACACACTTGTTGGGGAGCGTGGCGTGAAACTTTCGGGCGGAGAACGTCAGCGAGTTGCTATTGCGCGCGCTATTTTGAAAGATGCGGAGATTCTTGTCTTGGACGAAGCGACGAGCTCGCTTGATTCCGAGAGTGAACACGCGATACAGGAGGCGCTCGATGACCTTATGTCCGGAAAGACGGCTGTTGTTATCGCGCATCGATTGAGTACGATTCGCAAGCTTGACCGTATTATTGTGCTCAACCGTGGAGGGAAAATTGAGGAAGAGGGGAGTCATGACACTCTCCTTGCCAAGGGCGGGCTCTATGCGCATCTCTGGAACCGGCAGACAGGCGGATTTTTGAAGGAAGAGGACTTAGAGGAAGGCTCTGCCGCTTGAAAGAATCCAGTCTTTCTGATAGGCTGTCGATACGGCGGACTTCCGCCTCGTTTTCTTCCCACTGTTCCATTCTCTGGACAGATGGGAAAGTTTCTTGATAGTATTCGCCAGGGTAGCTCAGTTGGTTAGAGCACGGGACTCATAAGCCCGGGGTCGAGAGTTCGAATCTCTCCCCTGGTACTCGCAAAAGAAATATTGGGGGCGTAGCTCAGTTGGTTAGAGCGTCTGCCTGTCACGCAGAAGGTCGCCGGTTCGAGCCCGGTCGTCCCCGCACAGAAAACAGCTTCGCATGCGCGAGCTGTTTTTTCTTGGCTTGAAACGAGGAAGGGAGGGGAGTAGTATTGTGATGCGTGATGGACAGTGGGCGAAAGTCTGATCCTGAGATGCTGAAGTGTAGTACATTGTGTTTGAAATTCACTCTACTCTTTTGATATGAAATCCGCATCTCTCTCACTTGCCAAGCCTTACCTCGGAAAAGAAATCGAGGTCATCATCGACCGACCGATCGGGAGCAGGCACCCGAAACATAGCTTTATCTATGAAGCGAACTACGGGTATATTCCCGGTACGAAAGCGCCTGATGGAGAGGAGTTGGATGCCTATGTTCTCGGTGTTGAAACGCCAATCGAATCTTTCATGGGAAAATGCGTTGCCATTATCCACCGTCTGAACGATGATGACGACAAGCTGGTGGTCGTTCCGCAATCGATCGAAGACATGAGTGATGAAGAAATCCGAAAGGCGACGCATTTTCAGGAGCAGTTTTTTCGGTCGGAAATAATACGCGTATGATCATTCCAGAAAAATTGAAGAAGGGCGATTTGGCTCGGATTATCGCGCCGGCGTGCTCGCTCGGAATTATCTCGAAAGAAAATCGTGAAATTGCAAACAAGCGCTTTGAAGAAATGGGGCTCCGAATTTCTTTCGGCAAGCATGTTGAAGAAATCGACGAGTTCAATTCATCGAATATCGAATCCCGCATTGAAGATCTTCATGATGCATTTGCCGATCCGGAGGTAAAGGCGATTTTTCCCGTAGTCGGCGGATTTAACAGTAATCAGCTCTTGCGGTATATCGACTGGGAGCTCATACGAAACCATCCAAAAGTATTTTGCGGCTATTCCGATATTACCGCGCTCAACAATGCGATCTACGCGAAGACGGGACTCGTGAGCTATTCCGGTCCGTGCTATTCCACATTTGCCGAGAAGAAAAATTTCGAGTACACCTTGGAATATTTCAAGAAGTGTATTTTTTCTCGTGACCCGTTTGAAGTAAAGCCATCCGAAATATGGAGCGATGATAGTTGGTACATGGATCAAGAGCATCGGAATTTGATACGGAATGAAGGTTGTCTTGTCATCAATGAAGGAAGTGCTGAAGGGGCGCTGCTTGGCGGGAATCTCTGCACGCTCAATCTTCTTCAGGGAACGGAATATATGCCGAGTCTCGAGAATTCAATTCTTTTTCTTGAGGACGACGAGACTTCAAAAATCGTCGACTTTGATCGCAATCTTCAGTCGCTTATTCATCTGTCTGACTTCGGCGGAGTGAAGAGTATCGTGATGGGGAGATTTCAAAAAGCGAGCGAGGCAACGAACGAACTCATCATCAAGATGATAAGAACAAAGCGCGAACTTGTTCACATTCCCGTTATCGCCAATGTTGACTTCGGACATACGCAGTCGATGATCACCTTTCCCATCGGGGGAATGGTGAATATTGTGGTGAAAGGTACTACTGTGAAGATTGAAGTAATGAAGCATTGAGTATGAATTACCCACAGCACATCGTCGCCACGGCTTCTCTCGTCCTGAGTAAGGAAGGGAAAGTTTTGTTGGTGAAAACTGAAAAGCGAGGATGGGAAATGCCGGGCGGTCAAGTTGAAAAGGGTGAAGATGCTCTCTCTGCGCTCAAAAGAGAAATACTGGAAGAGGCTGGAGTGAGTATAAACATTTTGAAATTATCGGCTGTCTACTCAAGCATAGACGAGCCATGCAAAGTGATTTTTGATTTCATTTCAGAATATACGGGCGGTATCCCAAAGAAAGATAACGATGAAACGCTTGATGTCGGGTGGTTTTCAAAAGAAGAGGCAGTGGCATATGTGGAGCGTGATGCGATGAAGTCTCGCTTGCAATGGCTCCTAAAAAATAGCAAAGGTGTTCGTTACGCGTCGTATTCAAAAGACCCGTTTGCTTTCCTTACAGAGACTATTTTTAACGAGGAATAGATTTTTACCCTATGAACATCGAATACGAAGCGACATTTCCAAATATTGAGAAGGATGATGTCCGCAAGCGACTGAAAGCTGCGGGCGCCATTTTGGTGCGACCGGAGTACGTGCAGAAGCGTATTCCGTTCTGGCTTCCCAACAAAGAAAATGCGGAAAACTCTTGGCTCCGCGTGCGCGACGAGGGCGACAGGGTGACCTTGAGCTTGAAGACGATTAATGGCGAGAATATTGAGAATCAGAAAGAGCTTTGTCTTGAAGTGAACAGCTTCGATGATGCGGTTGAACTTCTCGAGTCTATCGGATGCGGGCGGAAATCCTATCAAGAAACAAAACGAGAATTGTGGACGCTTGACGGTGTCGAAGTTACGATTGACGAGTGGCCATTTCTCGACCCATTTGTCGAAGTGGAAGGAAAGGATGAGGAATCGGTAAAGAATGTTTCGAAGAAGATTGGTTTTGATTATGGCACGGCGCTGTTTTGTTCTGTCGGGAATCTTTACGTTCAGAAGTACGATATTCGTCCGGACAAGATCAACACTCTCGAAAAATTGGTTTTCAATATGCCGAACCCGTTTGTTTCGTAACTCTTTCCATGGACGTATGAAAAAAATGCTTCCCCTCAAACCATTCCAAGAGACCCTGCATGCCGATATGTGCGGTCCGGCTTCCTTGAAGATTGTTTTGGAATACTACGGCGCTGAAAAGACCGAGCAAGAACTCGCAAAACTCTGCGGAGTAAAAAGTGGATTGGGTACCGACGACCAAAGTTTGAAAAACGCGGCCGAGCAACTCGGATTCACAGTGGAAATCAAAAACGAGAGTACTTTTGAAGATATTGAACGATGGCTGTATAAAAAGATTCCAGTGATTGTGAATTGGTTTACGCGAGGACGAACGGATTACGCTGATTCGGATGTAGCTGATGGACACTATTCTGTGGTGGCGGGACTGGATGAGACTCATATTTATCTCCAAGATCCGGAGATTGGCGCCATGAGAAAACTCGAAAGGGAAGATTTCGCGACCGTGTGGTTTGATTTTACGGGAAAGTATATTAAAGCGGATGAGCTGGTGATTCGGCAGATCATTGCAATATATCGGTGATATTTCATTGTAGAACACACTTATGTACCTCTCTTTTTCCGACAAGCTACTTTCTGTGAAGGACTTTGTCTTGGATGATGAAGCGCTCAAACTCATCCTGCCAGAGAACCACGATATAGCGAGAGCCAATGCCGAAGCTATCGAGGCGGTTGACTTCGAGTATCTCGTGCGAGGAAAAAAGTACAACGGTTTTTACGCACGACTCAAGAATCTTTCCAAGGAGGAAAGGCATCCGGTCATCATTCTCAATCGGGGCGGGTCGGCGCTTTTCTCAACGATTGACACAAGACATATCTTCTTCGGTTTTGCGACGATGGTAATAAAAGCGGGATACATAGTGATCGGGTCGCAGTGTATGGGATTTGCGCCGGATGGCGCCAAAGACGAGATGGGTGGAGAAGACTTTGCTTCGGTCTTGGCACTCAAGAAATTCATTGATGCGGATGAGATGGCGGATGCGAAGCGCATTGGTTTCTATGGAGCGAGTCGCGGAGGGATGACGACGTTTAGACTCCTTGCCGAGACGAATTGGGCGAAAGCGGCGGTGGTGATTTCCGGCCTTATGACGCTCACGGACGATACCTTCCGTCCGAAAATGAAAGAACACTTTGAGAAAATGTTTGGCGGATCGCAGGAAGAGCGAAGAAAACGATCGGTACTTTCATGGTCGGAGACACTGCCGAAGCACGTGCCGATTCTTCTCATGAATGGCACAAGCGATTGGCGCGTTGATCCCCGAACTGCACTTCACCTTTCGGAAAAGTTTCTCGATCTCAAGATTCCTCATCGTCTCGTCATGTTTGAGGGTGATGATCATAGAATCACAAAGCATCTGCCGGAGTCGCGAGCATTGTCTCTCGCGTGGCTGGATCGCTTTGTGCGAAATGGCGAACCAATACCAGATATGGAATCAAACGGGGAGTAGGAATTTTTCCAGAGAGTGTTTTTATGAAAAAGAAACTTATCTTTCTCGACGGTGACGGAACGCTTTGGTATCCGTCGTCAACGAAAAGAAGTCAGAAGCCGCACTGGATTTATCATGACCCGGAAACAAAAGACAATACTCTGGAGCATATGGAGCTCGCCCCGAATGTAAAGGAATCGCTCCTCAGACTCAAGGAGAAGGGCATGACTCTGGTTCTCATTTCGGCGAGCCCGTATCCGGCGGAAGTTGCGAATAAAGAATTGCGGGAAAAACTCGAGTTCTTCGGTCTGCTCGACCTCTTTCATTTATACCGTTCTTCTCCGGGAGACCGTCCGGAAGGGAAAGGAGAACTGATGCTGGAGATACTCGAATCTCTTCATCTGACCAAAGATGGTGCACTGATGGTTGGCGACAGCTACTTCTACGATTACCTCGCCGCCAAGAGTGTTGGAGTCGACGCGTTTTTCATTGAAAACGAAAGTGCGAAAATGCCTGAAGAAATTCCGAATGATCTGAAGGTCATCAAAGAAGTAAACGACCTCCTGAATATTTTGGAGTAAGGCGTGAAGACATGTGGAAATATGAAAACGTACAAAACCATTTTCTTTGACTGGAACGGAACGCTCTCGATATCGCTCTTTTGGGATCAGTGGAAGGACCCGGCGCATCCGCGGCATGAGTGGTATGCTCCGCTCTCGCGGTATTTGCTCGGGGAGAATATACCAATAGTTATGGAATGGATGCGAGGAAAAGTGGATGCCGAGGACATTACTGCCTTGCTTAGTGATCGATTCGGGTATTCCCGAGAAACTATTTTTCAAGATCTCAAGGAAAGTTGCGAAGCGATGCGTTTGGTTTCCGATGAAGTGTTCCCGCTTGTCCGGAAACTTCGAAACAATGGGACGAAGTGTGTTATTGCGACAGACAACATGGACACGTTTACGCGATTCACTGTGCCGGCGCTCCGGCTTTCGGAACATTTTGACGGTATTCTTAATTCTTTTGATATCGGGTTGCTCAAGTTTGATGCGAATGATGATTCAATCCCGTTTTTTGACGAGTACTTGGAGAAGAATGATTTGAAATACAAAGATGTGGCGCTTATAGATGACTGTACTGATAAAAGTGGGATATACGAAAAGCGAGGCTTTGATATCTTGCAAGTTTTTAGCTCTGATGATTTTGTACGGAAGTTGAGACAACTGACGCTGGAAAAATAGTGAGTGCAGGTGGGGGTACTATTTTGTGATTGCCACATACTCGAATCGCACCACATTCTCTGCCAAAAACGTTCGAACATCGTCCAGTATGTCCCGCCAGAAAACAGCTTCGCGTATGTGGGGCTGTTTTTGCCTTGGCTTGACAAAGCCATTTTTTTTTCTTGGTAGGATATTTTGGTCAAGCGAAGAATATCGCTTGACGGGGTGGCAAGACTTCTTTTTCTTGTCTCGTTCTTTAAAGAGGTATCGGTAATGCGAAAGTCTGTGGCTTCTATGAGTCTTTTTCTCGCGGTTTTCGCGGTGGTTTTCATGGGCTATCCCGATGTCGCGTCGGCGGACAGGGATATATATGCCAAAGTTACTCCCGTAAACAGCACTATTGCGAAGTGGTTTCTGGAAAAGCTGGGCGTAAAGGACGCTGATCATGCCTATGTATGCGTTGATAAAAGCGGAAAGGACAGATGTTACTCGAATACGGGTAGAGACAGTAGCGGAAAAGAGCTGTCAGGTACTCGTAAAAAGGGCGACTCCGATGTTCCGAAGTGCGTTCATGATGAAGGGGATTCGATATATGGCTATTGCTATATTATGTGGGGGGTAAATGGTACTTGCCACCAAGAAACGAATCTCGGCATGATGCGGACTATGAGGACAGTTGCTGGTGCGAAGGGTTACGAACAGAGCAAGAAAATGTTTGGAACGTATGGAAAAGGTATGCTTCCAGACACATGTGCCGATGAGTGCTTTACGAAGTAGACAAGCCGAAGGAATGAGATAGAACCATCTCATTCCTTCTTCTCAAATCTTTTGACGAAATCTCCTTTCGAGGTAGCTCTTATGAAGATCCTGAAAAGCTTGCCTTCTTTTGAAACAAGAGAAACATTCCTTGTCTCGCTGTGGGTCCTTGTAGCAGTAATCGTTCTTGGTATTCTTGGTGCTGTTTGGTATTTCGATTACACGGATCCTGTTCATGCCTCTGTCGATATTGCTGTTGCGGATAACTTGGATCAGGGGAGACATTCGGAATCTATCCCTCGCAATGATTTCGGGATAGAAACGAGAGAGATTTCTCCTTGGGAAGGCTTGGTTGGCATGAGTGCTCTGCCGAAAAATCCACCAAGGAAAATGGAATCTGATCCGTATCAATTGTCGGATTTACAAGCATCCTTGGAGCAGGATCGTCGTGCCAAAATGTGGTCGATAGTGGATTCTCTTGGATTTCCTTCCATGAAGGACAAGGGGTGGCTGGAATCAGATAGGAGAAACCAAGATGTCTCGGAAATGTTGGCGGATTCCGAGGCGAAACTTGGGAGGCCGATTTCCGAAGAAGTAAAAGCACTTCTTTTGGAAAGCGCGCGTCGCATGTGGTGCAGAATGGACCGCTTGATCGATATGTACAATAGCGGGGAAATTGGCTACTTGGAGTATGGTGAGGGCCTTGCGAGAATAAGCATGCTGAATAGGCAAGAAGAAGGGGACATCCTCTCGGATGAGGAGTTCGCGGCCTATAACGGCGAGTTGAAGTCCGAATCTGTTTTTCTGACCGATTCTTCGGCGTACGACCCAAGCATTCTTTCGGATGCAACTCTTAATTCTCGGGGAGTCACAGTTCTTCCAGAGAGGGATGCTGAGTTTTTCGCCTTATTCTCTGGAATTCAGAAGGATTATCCGGAGATTCGAACGCTCGATGATCTCAGTCAGTATGTTTCTGAGGCATCAGTTGATGTTGCAGTTGCTACGGCTCGGGAATTTGTGCGGACGGAAAATGAACTTTGGAAAGCATTGAGGGAAGGACGCATTACGGAAGAAGCGTACAGGGTTGCTCTGATACAAGCGCGAGAAAAAGCGAAACAAGACACTTCGAGTTCGCTTTCCAGTACTGAACAAGAATTCCTTTTCAAGAAAAGGAAAGACTGAAAATCGTAATCTTTTCTAAATGTGTGCATTTTTTACTCCCTCGACATTTAATCTGTCGGGGGTTTCTATACCTATGACATTTTCAAAGGCTTTTTGATACATATGATACAATAGACAGACGCAGATGGCTTTTTATTTGAGTCGTTGTTTTTTTAGGACAAATTTTAAAAATTAGCACACATTATGAAAATTTTCTTCAAGGTTTTTGTTTCCGGATTGGGGCTCTCTTTCGTATTCACTCTACTTGGCGCTTTTGCGGGCGGTATTTTGAGCGGATTTATCCCATTTCACTGGATCGTCATTGATGGCGCAAAAGGATATGAGTCCGGCATTTCGGTTGTCGGGACGATTGGCATGATTGTTGGCGGGACATTTGGATCGTGGCTCGCTTTGCCTCGAGTAAAGAAAGAAAGCAAGTTTCTTATATTGACATTTGTTGTTCTCTTTCTCGCCCTCGTACTGATTCCTGGTAGTTCAATGTTTGCGCGGGAGTTTCATCTCTCCGAATATCTCGACGAAGCAATGTTTTTTCTTTTTTGGATTGCCCTTCCGTTTTTTATTGCACGGCAGTCAGTGCGATAGGGGACATTCTTTTGAAGCGTTATGCATAAAAACTTTTGGAAAATTTTCATCGCGTCAACTGTCGCGGGAATGCTTTTCATAGTAGGAATTCTTGCCTTCAAACAAACATCTTATCTTGATGAGAAGAAAATGGCGAATGTTCCTCAAAATAGCAAGGAAACTCTTCTGCAGAGAGATACGCTTTCATTGGGAGAGGTGTATACTCGTGACGAAATGCGTCAGATGATTGAAGGGTTCGGACAACCGGACGAGGAAGATATTATTTTTTACAAGAAGGATGAACGTTACGGATTCGTTCTTGACAAATTGCAACAAGCCGACGTATCCGAAGAGATGCGCGATCGGTTTCTTGCATTTATGCTTCTTTTTTGGTTTCGGCAAGATGTTTTGGGTGACAAATACAATCAGGGCGAGATTGATATGGATGGACATGATTTTGGTTTGAGTGTTCTCGTGGAGGGCATGTTTCTTTTTTCTAAAGAAAATCTTACCGATGAACAGTATCTCTTGTATGAAGGCGAAAAGAAATCCGATACAGTAGCTTCGTTTCCCGAGGAATCTGATTCGACCAATGGATTTGCAGCTATCGTATCTCTCTTTCCGCCAATACGGAACGGAAAGTACCCCGAGATTCAATCGGCGGAAGATGTGTATCGGAGAGTGCCCCGCTCAGCCATAGAGAAGATATCAATTGGAAGTAAGGAACGATTGCGGATTCAACAAGAAGCAATAAGAGATCTTCGTCTGGAAAGGATTTCGAGAGAAGTGTATAAAAACCGTCTCGAAGAGGGAGCAAAAATAATGCGTGACACTGTCAAAACGACAGTAACTCCCAAACAGGAGGAATTTCTTTTTGGAGATGAACTTTAAACAGGATGCGATATGAAAATTTTTCTCAAGGTTTTCTTTCGGGGATTCTCGGATCTTTTGTTTTTGGAATGATTGGCGGAATTGCGGGAGCTTATTTGATTGGAACGATCGACTTTCCGAAGATTGGTCACACAATCGGGTATGAATCCGGAGGGGTGATTGTGGGAACAACCAGTATGGTTCTCGAGGGAACGCTCGGGTCGTGGCTTGTGCTTTCTCGGAGGGACAAGAAGAATATGTTTCTCATGTCGACCGGCATCGTGATGATCATTTCCCTGATAGCGGTATGCGGATCTCTTATCGCCAAGGCATCACTTGATGATTTCCCGCAATATTTTTCAGATGGTGCCCAGCTCGTTGTTTTGGTGGTGATGCCCTTCATCATTGCGCGTCTGGCGATGCGGTCGCTAGTTGCCTCATAACCCGTACCATCTGTTCCCGCATCACCTCAAACCGCGCGCCCATATTGAGGAGTCCCTGCAAGATTCTTGGAGAGAAATTGTTCGTGATTATGTCCCGCCGTCCCCGTACAGAAAACAGCTTCGCATACGTGGAGCTGTTTTGTTTTGGCTTGAAAGAGGGGAAAAAGTGGAGTAGGATTGATGTATATTTGGCAATATGAAACATCGACTCAAAAAGAACTCTCTTCTCAGATTTCTTTTTGCTGTGAAGATTGAGGAACCGTCATAGATATGGAAGAAGTTATACAAAAGAGAATTCGTGTTGCTGTTTTATGTGGAGGGACTTCCAGTGAGCGGGAGGTATCGCTTCAAACGGGGCGACAGGTGGCTCGCGCTCTTTCGAATGAGCGATACCTTGTATCGATTGTTTCCATAAGTGTCGAAGGGCAGTGGTTACTCGAATCGGACGCACCTTCTTTGAAAGAAAAACGCAAAATAAATGTGCTGTCACTTTCAAAGATCGCGGACGTTGTTTTTATTGCGCTCCACGGAAAATTTGGTGAAGATGGAACCGTTCAGGCAATTTTGGACAAGGCGAATATTCCCTATACCGGCTCAGGGGTGGCAGCGAGTGCGCTTGGTATGGACAAGGCGAAATGCTCGGAGGCGGTTCGGGGTGCATCTGTGCCGGTTCCGGACTTCTTTCTCGTGCATAAGGGAGAAATTGCTCAATCGGTTTCCGAAAAAGTTTGTGATTCTTTTGGTTTTCCTTGTGTGGTGAAGCCGAATGCGTCCGGATCGAGCGTTGGTGTTTCCATAGTGCACGATGCGCATGATGTTTCTTTGGCACTTGAGAGGGCGTGGTGTGAGGATGAAGCAGTGATGGTTCAACGATATATTCCGGGACGAGAATTTTCCTGCGGCGTCATGGGCAATACGGGACAGACGAATATCGAAGCGCTTCCGATTATAGAAATAATTCCGAAAAGCTCAGAATTCTTCGACTACGGCGCTAAGTATACGCCGAATGCTTCAGAAGAAGTATGTCCCGCTGTTCTTTTGGAGGAAATAGCCGACCGTATCCGAAAGTTTTCTATTTTGGTGCATACGACGCTTGGGTGTGACGGTTTGACGCGTTCGGATTTTCGTCTTGACTTTGAGGGGCGTCTCTTTTTTCTTGAGATTAATACCGTACCAGGGCAGACCGAAACCAGTCTTTGTCCAAAGGAAGCTCTGGTTGCTGGTATGACCTTTTTCGAGTTCGTGGAGAAACAAATTGCACTTGCTTTGGAAAGAATCAGGTAAATGAAGGAGAATTGGGAGAATAAAATTTCGTCCGGGGCAATAAATGACACGATACTTGTTTCTTTCTGCCAGCATGAAAGTCGGCTGGTAGTAATCTGAATATGGAATCCATATCTCTTAAACTTGCCACATTTTATCTCGGGAAAGAAGTCGAGGTAGTCATTGATCGCGCGCTTGGAAGCAGGCATCCGAAGTATGGTTTTGTATACAGAGTGAACTACGGGTATATTCCCAGCACCAAGTCGCCGGACGGAGAGGAATTGGATGCGTATGTCCTCGGTGTTGAAAAGCCAATCGAATCCTTTTCTGGAAAGTGCACTGCGATTATTCACCGTCTGAACGATGATGACGACAAGCTGGTGGTTGTTTCGAAAACATCTGAGAATATGAGTGATGAAGATATTCGAAAGGCAATAAATTTTCAGGAACAATTTTTTCAGTCGGAGATTATTCGATGAAATGACTGATATTATGAATCTCTCGGAACTCAAGCGTGATATTCGGAAATGCGGTACGCAGGAGCGGGCATTGGCAAATGCGCGGTTTTTCAAGACGGGGAAGGGCGAATACGGTGAAGGGGATCGATTTCTTGGGCTGACAATGGGGGAGCAGCGGAAATTAGCGAAAGAATATCGGGATATTGAATACTCGGATATTGAAGCGCTTTTGAAAAGTTTGTGGCATGAGGAGCGAATGATCGGGCTGCTTATCCTGGTGCTTCGATATGAGAAAGCAAGTGATATGTCGGGGAAGCGAGAAGTTTTTGATTTCTATGTGGTGCATCGGGCGGCGGTGAATAACTGGGATTTGGTGGATGTGACGACGCCGAATATTGTCGGGGATTTCTTGTCTCACTGTAAAGATCGAAAGATTCTTTCCGTGTGGGCTCGTTCGAAGAATCTTTGGGAGCGGCGGATGGCGATGCTTGTAACAGCTCGTTTTATACGAAACGGGGACTTCCGCGATACACTCTCAATGGCAACAATCTTCATTTATGATGCGCATGACTTGATTCACAAGGCGGCAGGATGGATGCTTCGCGAAGTGGGGAAGAGGGATGATGCAACACTCGTTCGATTTCTTGAAGAGTATGCAGATCGGATGCCGCGGACCATGCTCCGGTATGCGATTGAGAAATTTCCTCCCAAGAAACGACAGTATTTTTTGAAGAAAGTATCACATTGATTTCGGAAGTGAGAAACAAAAAAACAGCCCTACGAAGGCTGTTTTTTTGTTGGAGAGAAAGAACTCTTCGCTGGGGTGACTAGAGGGAATCGAACCCTCGTTGGTGGT
>ERZ724522.519-NODE-519-length-24555-cov-5.165796_pt1 | contig 24555 bp, 32 predicted proteins | sample MGYA00376055_ERZ724522 | MGnify/ENA primary metagenome ERZ724522 (study PRJEB28724, sample SAMN07190884) | wastewater metagenome | isolation source: effluent of sewage treatment plant in Hong Hong | place: Hong Kong | collected 2016-03-17 ...
CGATCGAACGCCACAAAGATGCACGCTGGTGGGAGAAAAACCTGCAGATCGCTGCATGGGTATTCTACGCTGTAGCTGTCGGACTGTGGATCTTCACTGATCAAACAGTCGGAGCAGCATGGCTGATCGTGCTGGCACTGTTCGCAGCATCTGCAGTAGCTGGCTATATCGAAGCGAAGCGTCGCTTCAAGGTAGTCAAACTCATCAACGTACTGAAGCGAAAAAAACGCAGTGCCGTTCTATCACGAGATGCTCGAGCGGTTCCGCGACGAGCCTATGATCCACATCCACCTCAACGATGACGGATCCATCACTATCAATGACAAAAGGAAGCAGGAGACCAACCATGCACCAGAAACCGACAAGCCAGACAGATCGTGAGTACCTTCGCGAAGTGATCGCAAAAACTGGCACGATCTTCGATGAGTCCGCTCCCGATATGCTTGCTGACATGCAAGGTGAAGGGATCGATGCTGAGATGCGACGTGCTGCGTTCGACGGCATGATCGACTATATGATCAACGATGACATGAAAACGATCATCAAAGCTATGAAGATCGTAGGCATCACGACATCACAGGCAGCTCAGACGATCGGCTTGATCAACCAACTCACTCAACAGAGAGGAGACCGTCCAGATGGCAACTGAGACCTACAACTGTCCTACGTGTCACCACACGAGCAACATCTTCAAGCACCGCCTCTCAGCTGGGATCGTCGGTGGACTGATCAAGTTCAAGCGTGCAGTGATCGAGACAAACCAGAACGATATTCACCTGATCGAAGACATGAAGGGTCGAAACGAACTCACACGAAACGAGTGGACGAACTTCTCGAAGCTCCGCTTCCATGCTCTCGTGGCTCACGTCACCGATGAAGAAGGTAAGCGTGTGCAGGGTCGCTGGCTGCTGACGAAGCGCGGCAACCAGTTCCTCAGAGGTGAGATCGATGTACCTCAGTACGTTCGCACCATGAACAACCACGTCATCCACGATGAGCACGATGCTGAGATCCCATACGTGACGATCGAGCAGATCATGGGCACCACACCAGTCTTCGATGACATCAACGCTATCGAGAAGGAGCGACAGCCGCTGGAAGGTGTACCGACTCAGTCGAGCATGTTCGACACGTCCGCGCTTCAGACAGAGAAACCTAGAGACCAAAGGAGCTACCACTGATGAGTGACGAACTATACAACTACATGGTAGACGATATTCAAAAGGAAGTGCTGCGAGCTCGAAACAAGATGGAGGATGTCGTGAAGCACCTCGAAAACCATCCGACCACAGCTCGTCTCAGTGCTGGCAAAGCACGAGAGATACTCGAAAAGATGCGCGAAGTGACTCGCGAGATCGATGAGCTCCCATATCTGGGAGACGACTGATGCCAAAGCCAAAGAAGCACAGCGACGACAAGCTACTGATGGCAGTGCGAAAAGTACTGCAGTCAGTCGAGCCGCGTCCGCTACCTACTGAGACTATGGTCAACGAAGTGATCATCAATGGCAGTGTCTGGGCTCGTCACGAAGGATGGAAGTGTCCGATCTGCGGCGAGTACTGCAGAAGGCAGGATCGTACAGTCCGACGACGATACGGCAGTGAACGGATCATCGACTACTCTGGCTACAATATGCACTTCGCTCACTCACACGGTGAGGAGTTCTGGAAGGAAAAACAAGTCATCAAGGTAGTTCGTGCACATTTACGGTCGCAAACATGATACAATGAGTCTATAAAAAGGAGAGACCAACCATGATAGAAGCATACCCACTACAATACCCTGCAGGCTGGAGTCGAAGCCAAACGCAGCAGATCTCAAAGTTCGGACGCTATACGTTCGAGCAGATGCGCACTGAAGTACTCCGTGAGCTGAAGCTGCTCGGTGCTACCGACGTGATCATCTCGAGCAACCTGCGACTCAGGCAGGATGGCTACCCATACTCAGGGCAGCGGCAGCCTGAAGACACTGGGATCGCAGTCTACTTCAAGCTCGAGGGTCAGGATCAGTGCATCCCATGTGATAAGTGGCACCGCGTCGAAGATAACATGCGAGCCATCGCGAAAACTATCGAGGCTCTACGTGGCATCGAACGCTGGGGCGCGAAGGAGATGGTGAACGCCGCCTTCCGTGGCTTCAAAGCTCTACCTGAAGCGACGATCGTCACTCCATATCAAGCACGTGCATGGTACGAGGTGCTCGAGGTATCTCAGAACGCTGGGATTGACGTGATCCGTGCTGCGTACCGTGCAAAGCTCAAAGTCGTACATCCTGATGTCGGTGGATCCTCTGAGGAGTTCATGGAACTCGAGAAGGCATACCGCGAGTCTGGAGCGAAGTCATGACATCATATCGAGTCCTCTCTGGTGCGAGTGCCAAGAGCCTCGAGGAGCAAGTCACTGATCTGATGTCTGAAGGGTACGTCCCTATCGGTGGCGCGACTGTCGTCGAAGCTGGATCTCGGATGATCGAGAGTGCGCTGCGCGGCAACGGTATGATCCGTCAAGTCGAGCTACTGTTCTCACAGGCGATGCTGAAGCAAGATGATCAGCCAGTTCCCGAACCTGTGGAAAACTCTGACCGCGATGACTGGATCCAGAAGCGTCTTGAGACATACTCTGAGTACTGGAACGAAAAAGAGCAGCGATATGTGATCATCGAAAAAGGTGCTGATCAAGGTGATGGCACCGCTTCAGGCGATGAGATCTGGAAGCCTACCAGAGATGAGCTCGTCGCTGACATCGAACGATCATACGACTTCGAGCACGGAGATCAATCATGACACCTGACTGGCTGGACGAGATCCTCGTCGATACTATGCTCAACAGACCCAATGCTGAGTGGAACGATAAGATCCGCGAGATCTACTACAAGCGTCGTGCTGCAGATCCTCGAGTCGTCGAAGCAAAGGCTCGGATCATCGAGCATATCGGCAAACCTCTCACGATGGAGAGTTTACGGTCGCAAATACGCACAATGACGAAGAAGTCTGATCTCTACAAGCTCCTGAAGACTGAACTCTCTGCTCTGGGATGGTGGAAGAACCGACCACGCGGCAAGGCTGACGTGTCTCACTTCATGAAAAATCAGTAGTCAAACTGCTTACTCTCTACAGGTGCTATGATAGCCATAGGCATGTCGTGCCACATCAAAACAAAAGGAGATCCGCTATGGAATACAACCACGCCAAACGTATCGCTCATGATGCTGTCGAAGCTGAACAGCACGAGCTCATCCAAGCAGCACACGTCTTGCGTACTGCAGAAGAAGATCAAACCACCTCAGAGCGCAGGAGGCAGGAAGCGGCACGGCATATCTCGTATATCGTCTTCGAGGTACAGATGCGACTACCTGAGACGGTGGCTGCGTAGATGGAGCGAGTACCATGTGATCCAGATCGTGAGTGCAAGATCCGCGAGATGGGTGCTCAGTGCTTCGAGGATGTCGATCATATCGCGCACCCTCGTCGAGACTACAAGACACCTGTCGAGCGTGAGTTCCGTGCACTGGACGCGATGAAGCAGAAGATCTGCAGGGACAAACACAACGAACGGCACGCGCTCAACGAAGCACCAGCGAAACCACCACGAGAGATCATGGTTCGTGCAATCGCTTCGAGAGCAGTCGCAGAGCAAGTCGCTCATGCTATACTGAGTGCAGAAACAACAGCAGGAGACCAGCCTCATGTCAACCGTGAAACAGCAGAAGAAACCAGACTCACAGCCTAGCAAGGCGAAGACCACGAAGAAGCCAGCCACAAAGCGCAAGGCAGCAAAGACCACGAAGAAGCCAGCCACAAAGCGCAAGGCAGCAAAGACCACCGCTCGTCGATGGGATGTGTTGAGTGCGTTCAAGGACTATGTCAGTGATCAGACGATCTCACTGGCTGACATATCGAAAAAATACAAGGTCTCACTCAAGGTCGTGAAGGAGGAGTCATCGCGCTCAGGGTGGCAGGAAGCACGCCAAAACGTGACCGAGATGGCGATGAAAAACTTCCAAGACGAACAAGCGAGAGAGATAGCGAGCGCAAACGAGCGACACGTCAAACTCTACCGCTCAGCTCAGGAGATCGCTAGTCGCACAATCGATGCGATGCTCTCTGATATGGTGCCGCTGGATGGTGATCTATCAGAGGAGGAGATGCGTCGTGGTGACATCCTACCAGAGCCAAAGATGCTCAGTGCTGCAGTACACTCACTCAAGCAGGCGATCGATGGTGAGCGCACCGTCTTCGGACTCCCTACGATCATGACTGGTCAGTCGGACAAAAATGGCAACGACAAGACCCCGATAGCTGTCAACCTGACGGACGCGGTGGAACTTGCAGAGAGGATGCTGAAGGATGCAGGGGAGTCAGTCTGATCAACGTCCTGTCTTCAGGATCGAGAGCCTCGATGAAGCACGCAAAGTCATAGAGATCAAGAAACGATCGATCGACCCAGTGTACTTCACGGAGGCTGTTCTCGGTGATCAGATGTGGGACATTCAGAAGGAAGTAGCTCGAGCAGTGCGCGACAACCGCGTGGTGACTGTTCGATCATGCCACGGTATCGGCAAGACCTTCATGGGATCACGTATCGCTCTCTGGTTCCTCGACTTCTACAAGGACTCTATCGTCGTCACCACTGCACCGACGTGGAGGCAGGTCGAGGAGCAGATGTGGCGATACATGCGAAACGCTCACAAGAAGGCGAAGATCCCACTGCGCGGCAAGCGTCTGAAGCGACCACCGACTCTCGAGTACGATGAGGAGTGGTATGCGATCGGTGTGAGCTCTGAAGATACCGACAAGATACAGGGGTTCCACCCGAAGTCTGGTCATATTCTCGTGCTCGTCGATGAGGCTGCAGGTGTACCTGAGTCGACATACGTGGCAGCTGAGGCGATCATGACCTCTATCGGTGCGCGTATGCTACTGCTCGGGAACCCTACCAGCATCAGCGGCTCGTTCTACTACAGCCATCACACGGATCCCACCAGCTACAAGGTAGCGATCAGCTGCTTCAACACACCGAACTTCGTCAACAACGGTATCGAGACGGTGCAGGATCTGATCGATATGGACGAGAGCAAGATCGAGATCTCTCATCCGTACCTGATCACACCACAGTGGGCAAAGGACAAGATCACGCGCTGGGGAGTCGAGACACCGATGTTCCAGAGTCGTGTGCTCGGTCAGTTCCCTTCAGCTGAAGCAAACACGCTCATCCCTCTCAACATGGTAGAAGCTGCAGCCACTGATGAGCGGCTCGAGTTCCTGCAGAAGCGTGGGGATCATTTACAGCCGCAAAAGCTCGGAGTCGACGTTGCACGATACGGAGATGACAAGACAGTCTACACGCCTCGTCACGGTGGCATCACCGATCCTCAGCAGATATATGGCAAGGAAGGCATCGATGTCACGGTGCAGCGCGTCAAGATGTTCGGTGCGTTCGACTTCGCTGGAGTAGACGAGGATGGTGTCGGTGGTGGTGTCGTCGACATCCTGATCGCTGATAAGGTCGACAACGTACACGGCATCAAGAACGGCTCATCTGCAGTCAAGGACGATACTGGTCTGACATTCGCGAACATGCGCTCTCAGCTGTGGTGGAACCTGTCGGAGCTGTTCAAGAAGGGTGAGATCTACATTCCACCGCACGAGACTGAGCTCATGGCTGAGCTGTCATCTGTGCGATACTTCATCACCAGACAGGGCATATCGGTCGAGACGAAGGAGGAGATCAAGAAGCGTCTCCACAAGTCTCCAGACCGCGCTGACTCCCTGATGTACTCGTTCGCTGACTTCGTCGTTCAAGGTGGTGGATCTTCCCTCATGCCAGCGACAGGTAGAGCCTACAACTCGATGTACAATAAGAAGCAAAGATAGTAACATAAAAGCATAAGGACGACCATGAAAATAGGAAAACTCGAAGTCAAGCTCGCTCAGCAAGGATCAAAACAGGGCACCGCCACTCCAGAAAAACTCGACGTACAGATCGGGTCTGGTATCACGTCAATGGACAAATACATCAACAAGTACTACATGGATCCGAAGAAGCTCAAGGCGAAGGACTTCGTGAAGATGCGAAAAGATGACGGCACCGCGTCCGCTCTCTATAACATCCTCACTATGCCTATTATCGCTGCAGACTGGACGATCGAAGGTGACAAAGATCTCGATCCTACTGGTGAGCAAGCACAATTCGTCCTCGACTCCCTGACGCTTCCACCAGAGCGCGGTGGTATGTCGACTCCATTCCACCTCGTCATCGCTGACATGCTTCGTGCTGTATCTGAAGGGTACCGCTACTTCGAGAAGGTTCACACACTCAGTCCTCAAGAGAAGATCGTCTACCGCAAGCTCGTGAGCTACGACTCAGAGAGCGTCACGATCCTGACCGACGACAAGGGTGGCTTCGCTGGCGCAGAGCAGAAGGTCATGAACGGCACGAGTATGGACACCGTCAAGATCCCTATCGAGAAGTCATTCCTATTCACTCACAACAAAGAGCGCGACTGGATCTACGGTGAGTCTGCGTTCGTCGCTGCATACAAGCACTACCTTGAAAAGCGCAAGCTCTACTACCTCGGCAACATGCAGGCTCAGGCTGCAGCTATTCCAGCTCGTGTCGGTAAGGCTGCAGAGAAGTCTACTCAGGAGCAGATGGACGCTGTCGCAGCAAGCCTCAGCGATCTCGTAGAGCTCAACTCAGCTGTCGTGCTCCCGTTCGGCTATGATGTGACCGCTATCGGTTCGACCGCGAAGATGGACATCATGCCACTGATCAGCCACCACAACCGTGAGATGGCGATCAGCGTACTGGCTCACTTCCTCATGCTCGGTGACGGTGCTTCAGGATCATGGGCACTCAGCAAGGATCAGACTGATCTATTCTCGCTGGTGATCCGCAGCATCATGAAGAACCTCGAGTACCACATCAACGCGTTCATCATCCCAGATCTCACAGAGTTCAACTTCGCGCAGCCATCATACCCTACATTCAAGTTCGCTCAAGTGACGGACGGAGCTGTCAGCCTCGTCGCAGATGCCTTCAAGACCGTACTCGAGAAGTACCCTGAAGCAGTGCCTGACTATGTCCTCGAAGGTATCGCTGGCAAGATGGCGAACCAGCTCGGACTCGACAAGCCTGAAGGCGATGCTGGTGAAAAGTATGACATCGGATCAAAGGCAGCCGCTGCTGCAGCACAACCTGCAGGCACCGTCCAGAACAGCAGGAGTGATGCTCGTTTTTTAGGAAGTAAGCGGTGGGTACGCTCACTGCGTCCTTCAGAGGAGCGCGTGAACTTCGACGGTCTCGAGAAGAAGTACAACTCACTGACCGATGACTTCAAGGCTCAAAGCGAAACACTCTGGGCTCAGATCGAGCAAGACATCACTGGCAGGATCCGTCCGCTTCTCGAAGCGAAGGACTATGCTGGTGCGATGGATGTCAAGATCAACAAGTCGACTGAGTACACGAAGCTGATCAGCGACAACATGAACGAAGCCTACACCTACGCGAAGAACGGTGCGAGCGAGGAGCTCAGCCTACCGACTCCACCATCACCGAACGTCAGCCGCGTGCTGATCAAAACTGAAGCGAAGTCATACGTCGAGAAGCAGTTCGCAGATGTCGAGTTCAACATCCGCAGCGCGATCAACGAGAGCCTCCGCAAGAACCAGCTGGATCGTGTTGAGCTCAGTGTCTCTGACCTACTAGCATCGATCAGTGCGATGATCATCGGCTACCAGACCGACAATGTAGAGGCTGGCATCGGTGTCGCTCTGGCTACTGCGATCAATCTCGGACGGACTGATGTGTTCAAGAAGTACGACAAGCAGCTCGACCGATACGAGTACAGTGCGATCCTTGACGGCAACGCGTGCCAGATCTGTGCTGATCTCGACGGTACTGTCGTCAATAGCAACGACTACTTCGCGACAAAATGGAACCCACCGATCCACTTCAACTGTCGCTGTCTCTGGGTAGCGATCAAGGCTGACGAGACAGAAAAGCCTGCGATCACTGGCTTCCTCGAGAGCTACGGTGGAGTCAAGATGCCTACACTCACCAGTCCGACATTCACCTTCTCGAAGTCAATTCACAGGCACTATGAAAACGAAAAAGCAGATGCTATCATAAGCAATAAAGAAAGGCAATAAAACAATGGCAGACATTCAATATCGAGACCATATAAATGGCGTAAACCGAAAACTCGTCGACAACGGTGACGGCACATACTCGGAGTCAGTTGCCGCTTCAGTACCAGCTCCGTCAGATGCTGTACAGTCAGGCAATATCACCACACAAAACCTTGTACCAGCAGGAGCAGCCACAGCTGGATCTGCTATCGAGATCAGTACGGTGGGTCGTAGCACCCTCGGTATTCAAGTCAGTGGAACATATACAGGGGCTCTATCGCTTCAGCTATGTCTTCTCGATGGAACATGGGTGACTGTCGGCGGTACATCAATCGTATCAGAAGCTACAGGTGCAGGATCAGCGAACATCGCAAGTGCATCTACTGGTATCTGGCAAGCTGATGTCTCAGGATCACTGAAGGCTCGTGTCACAGCACTTGCTGCAGTAACTGGAACAGCCATCGTCAACCTTCGCGCTACTACTGCTGATGGAGTAGTATCTCTCGGATCACCGATCCCTACAGGTTCAAACACGATCGGATCAGTCAACCTCGGTACAGGTGGAACAGGTGCTACGTCTATCGGTAAGGCTGAAGATGCAGTTCATGCTAATGGAGATACAGGTGTTGAGATCCTCGGTGTTCGTATTCCTACAACTCCAGCCGCTCAAACTAGCGCAGCTGGAGACTATGGTGCACTCGCTATCGATCAGGAAGGCAAGCTCATCGCTTCTCAATACGCTGGTATGGAGCAAAGCTGGCAAGCGAACCCTGTCACTCTCACTACGACTACGAGTACCGCTCTCAAGGCTGCGGCGGCTGCTGGTGTCAGAAACTACATCACAGACATCGATGCTGCAAATACAAGCGCGACAGCAGTCCGTCTTGACATCCTAGATGGTGCCACTGTGATCAAATCATTCCAACTTGAGGCAGGCAAGACACTCAGTCGATCGTTCAGTATGCCTCTACGCGGTACTGCAGCAACTGCTATGAACGTCCAGCTCTCAGCAGCGGTCACAGATGTTCGTGTATCAGCAAACGGATATATAGGAGTATAGTATGCACAACGAAACAGGCAAAAACTCGATCGTCCTTCTAGCCGCTGATACCGTCTCCAGCACTGAGCTCAAAGCTGGTGCTGATCAGAACTGGGTAGGTGTTCGATACCGCAAGATGCTCGCGAAGTATGGCGAGTGGCTTGATCCGTACAATCCTCAGTCAAAGATGGTGCTCGACAAAGCATGGGCAGAGGAGATCGTCACGAACTTCGCTGACAAGTCGATCATCCCACACGTACCGATCCCGAAGGATCATGAAGACTACAACGTCGACAAGAACACAGGTGAAGTGATCGAGCTGTCTGCAGAAGATGACGGACTCTATGGAGTACTCGAGATCCGTCGCTGGGGAGCATCCAGTGACATCGAGGATGGTCTGATCTTCGACGTATCGATCGGCTTCAGCTGGGACTACGTCACGACTATCGATGGCAAGCATCACGGTGTAGTGCTTGAGCACGTCGCTCTCACGAACATCCCATACCTAGAGCAGCTCGGTGACTTCCAGCGAACTGATGAGCAGATCGCAAAGGACGAAGCTGAGGCAGCTATGTGGGATGAGTGGTTCGGTGAGTTCTCTCGCTCTCATAGTGGTAGTGCTATAATGTTAGATAAGAAAAAAGCAAAGGAGCTATCTATGCACAAAAACAAGAAGCAGCAACTGTCAAAGGTCAAAAACGACCGCGACTTCGACATCACCATCAACGTCAAAGATGAAGACGGTGAAGCAGTCGAGCACGTAGTGAAGGCTGGTGAAGAAGTAGACGTACCTGAAGCTCAGGTCGCTGAAGTCACTCAGCAAATCGCTGACGCTGAAAAGCCAGCTGATGAAGAAGACGAGCACAAAGACGAAACTCCAGAGGAGAAGGCTGCTCGCGAAGCAAAAGAGGCTGAAGATGCCGCTGCTGCTGAAGAAGCTGAAAAGGCTGAGAAGCTCAGCAAAAAAGACAAAGACGGCAAGACTCAACTGAGCAAGGACGAACGCGCTGAGCTCGATCGTCTACGCGCAAGTGAAAGTACTTCCAAAGCAGAAGCTGCTTATGCTACACTGTTGAGCAAGGGACAGATCATCCCAGCTATGAAGGAAGCCTTCATCGAACTTCACAAAACCTCGCAGACTCAGAAGGTCAATCTCTCACGTGACGGCAAGTCCGTAGAGCTCGACGCTACTGAGGCACTCGTCGGACTGTTCACTACTGGACGCACCATGTTCAGCAAGGAGCAAGATGGCACGAAGAAGGGTGAAGGTACTGACGACAAGAAAAAGCCGTCAGAGAACTTGTCTGATGACGACCGCAAGGGACTAGAAGCCCACGGAGTCTCAGCAGCACGGATGGACGCACTAGCGGAAAAGTCACCACTCTACGCAGCGCAGATAGCCAAAATCGACAACAAAGATAACTAGGGTATAGGAGATATAACTCTATGACTGCAATCACAGCATCAAAGAACGTCCGCCGCCAAGAGGCGAACATCCTGCACTTCAAAGCCAAAGCAGGCGAGAAGATCCCAGCAGGCGCACTCGTAGTCGTAGCATCTGGCTACGCAGAAAACCTCACTGACAAAGCAGGCGCAGTATTCGTCGGCGTTGCAAGTGAAACTTGTGACAACACTGGCGGTGCAGCTGGTGCCAAAGAAGTACGCGTATGGCAATACGGTGCCTTCGATATGGCAGCTGGCTTCTCTGCAGCACAGACTGATGTCGGTGCAGCAGTAGTCGGTACTGACAACCAAACTGTCGCAAAAACTTCTACCAACTCAGTAGCTGTAGGACGAGTAGTCGAACGTCTGAGCTCAAGCAAGATCCGTGTCCTCATCAACTGTGGACGCTAGTATCTAGCTATTAAAATCAAAGAAACTGGAGAAAATCACAATGGACGCAGTACTACAAAAAGGCATCCTGACCAACTTCTTCGAGGCATACGAAGCGACTTCACCACTAGCTGATGAGCTTATGACGAAAGTCACCTCGACTGGTGCAGGTGAAGACTACGCGTGGATCAGCGGCAACCCAAGCCTCCGCAAGATGCTCGGTGAGCGTGTTCCTCAGCGGTTCAAAGCCTACAAATACCACCTCGACAACGAGGAATATGAAGCATCTGTCGAAGTGCTTCGCAAAGACATCAAAGACGACACGACTGGCAAATACTTGACACAAGCTCGCTCAATCGGTGAGAGTGTGAAAGAGTTCCCAGATGAGCAGATCTTCGGTGACTTGCTTCCAAACGGCTTCACGAACCTTGCATACGACGGTCAATACTTCTTCGATAGTGATCACGGCTACGGTGAAGACGGTGCAGTTCAGAGCAACCTATTGACGGATGCCCTCACAGCTACCAGCTTCGCTACGGCTCGCACGATGCTTCGTCAGATGAAGCTCGACAACGGCAAGCGCATCAACAAGAAACTCGACCTCCGTCTGATCGTTCCTGTTGAGCTCGAAGCTACCGCTCGTGCAATCGTTGAACCAGAAAACATCGTCGTCGGTGGTGTTCCAGTAGCGAACCCGAACTACAAGGCAGCTACTGTCGTAGTATCAACCGAGTTGACTGACGCGAACAACTGGTACCTTGCGAACGTAGCTGGTACGATCCTTCCATTCGTCGAACAGACCCGTGAGTTCATTCCATTCGAGGCACTCGAAGACGGAAGTGAAAAAGCGTGGTGGAACAAGATCTACTACTACGGCACATACTGGCGCGGTGCATACGGCTACGGTCTCTACCAGAAGATCGTCGGCGCAAACGTAGCCTAGTCGCTACTAGCCAAGCAATCAAGACCACCTTCTCGGTGGTCTTTTGCTGTGTCGCTGTGCTATCATAAAAGCACAACCATCAAATAAGCAAAGGAGATCCAACCATGCCTACAATCAAGGTAAAACTGGCAAAGACCTTCTCTATGGACTCGCACAACCGTGCAGGCATCACTGTCGTCCGTGGAGCAGCTCAAACCTTCGAGGTCGATGACGACCAATACGTCAAGATCTGCGACGACCCTGCGTTCGATGTCGATACTGTCGACGGAAGCGCGTCGGACGATGCAGAGACTACAAACACTGAAGAAACTCAGACCGAAACGACTGAGACTACTCAGGATGACGTTCAAACGTCAGAACAGCCTCAAACTACCACTCAAAACGGTGCAGAGACGAACACTGACTCATCTTCTGAGGAAGAAGGGCAGGAAACCGCTCAAAACGCGTCAGAGCAAGAAACGACCGAAAATACCACTGAAACTACAGAGGTCAAGCCTGAAACGGCTTCTCAACTGAAGAAAAACCACAACCGCGATGAGCTCGTGGCTATGGCTTCAGATCTCGGTGTCGAAGTCGTCGAGGCTGACACAAAAGCTACGCTCGCTGACAAAATCGTCGCGAAGCGAGGAGAGTAGGCTCTATGGACACCATCCACTTCGCTACCCTCTACGACATCCGTCACGAGGCAGGACTTGACAAGCACGTTCAAGACGATCGAGTCACTGGCGCGGTAGATGGTGTCAATACTGTCTTCTCTAGCAGGTTCATACCGATGATCGATCGGGGTGATGATGAGTTTACGGTCGCAGACGTGCTCGCGTTCGTCGATGGCAACGCTGCAACAGTCTCAGCAGTTGAGCCTCTCACTGGTACCGTCACACTATCTGACGCTCCTGCTACTGGATCAACTGTCATGCTCGACTACTACTTCGGTGAAGTACCTGACTCAGAGATCCTGAAGCGTCGCAAGAGTGCTGAGAGCTGGCTTGCTCGTCGAGTCGCTGGAGTCTACGACATCACTGCAGTCACAGCTGAGAACTTCCCTGATGTATGGCATGATGTCATCCGTCTTCGCGCTGGTGGCTTCCTGCAGATCACTGACTACGGTGCAAACACTGATACCGATGGCTCATCGAAGGATGGGTACAAAAAGATCAAGCTCTCTGAAGATATGCTATCTGAGTGGATCGGTGATCAGAACTCGGGAACAGGCGGCGATGCAAACAGTCGCGGTCAGGCTCCAGTCGGTGTCTCTGATGGCAACCTATACGAGCGTCACAAGTTCGGTACTGAAGAAACTCCTCGAGAGAGTGAGTGGTGGAATAAGAGGTAGATCATGCCAGTGTATCTCGCAGGTGCCATCGAAGGAGATGTACAGCTTGCACGATCACTCGGTGTGAAGGCTGGCAAACTGAAGGACTTCAGCGTGCCGCTCCAGAACTCAGGTGATCTCTTGCTGAAGACGTTCGATCAGAACTTCGACGCTCGAGGTGCGCTCATGGGTGGATGGCAGCCACGGTCAAAAGTCTACTCACATCCACTGCTCGAAAAGACTGGCGCGATGAGGCATGGCTTCTTCAAGCGGATGATCGGATCGATGGTGCTCGTACTCGGGAACCGCGCACCGTACTTCCCATATCACCAGTCAAACAAGGCACGCAAACGGCTACCACGACGCGTCATGATGAAGATCATCGAGTACGACAAGCGAGCGATCGTCAAGGAGTTCCAAAAATCAATGCAAGATATACTGAAAGCGAGGAGCTAAACTATGGCAGCACCACAATATCGAGACCCTGTGATCAAGGCAGTCATCGACTTCCTCGAGCCTCGTGCTAGTCGCGAGCTCAAAGGTCACTACTACTATGGAGACGTGCTCCTCGTACCGAAGTCAGACCTCCCGATCGTCTCAGTGGCGATCGATCAGGAGAACCTGCAGGTCGTCAACACGATGGAAGACAAGTCACTCGTCCCACTGGTGATCAACGTACTTGTCGACTATAATTCAGACATGGGTCGTGACTTCGATCTCGAGCGCGGCACGAACAAGCTCTACGAGCTGGTCGCTGCTCGGAACCCAGACTTCACCTTCACGGATGAGTCACTCCTCGGTCTACTCCGCAGCACGAAGGGGATCCAGCCTACTGAAGATGGCAAGATCTACCTCGGACTCGGTGATACTCCGATCACTGCAGACTTCGGTATAGGTGTCGAGCGTCGCGGTGCTGGGATCTTCTCGATCGAAGGGGTCATCCGCGTCGTAGCAGAGATCAATACTCCGATCAAGACATCTATCACATAATGGACAAAAAATGATACTATAAAGCATAAGGAGAAACCCTATGGCAGAAAAAAGCACCAAACAAGAAGAAGCCAAAACCGAGAGCGACAAAACGCTCTATCACTTCCCTGACATCGATGGTCAGGCTGTCAGCGTTGAGGCTAGTTCTCAAGAGGAAGCTGAAAAGCTGGCTCGTAAAAAAGTAAAATCAGATGAAGAAGGGAGTGAGTAGAAATGGTCAAAATTATAGGACGGCTGTCAGCTGTCGGTATCGGTAAGGAGACAGTCAGGGGTACTGCTGTCGCACCTACTGCATGGGTACCAGTGCAAAGCGTCGACATCGACGACAAACCAGACTACATCCACAATGATAGCGGCTACGGTAACATCTCGGAGTTCAACGACTCTGATGTGAACTGGATGCACGCTGAAGGTGGCTATGAAGGCAAGGTATTCGACAACGTACTCGGACTCGAGCTCTACGCTGTCTTCGGTCAATCACCTACCAGCGCACAACGTGCCGCGACTGGCGTGTACGATCACACCTTCGCTATGCTCAACACAAACCAGCACGGATCTCTGACGGTAGCCTACAAGGGCGCACCTGAAGACGTTCGATACGCTCTGTCGATGGTCGATGAGTTCTCGATCGAAGCTGTGCTTGACAAGTACCTGACTCGGAAGGTCAAGTTCATGTCACAGGCATCTGCTACCGCTACCAACACCGTAGCCTACACGCTCGGCAACGAGTTCCTCGCTCGTCACATCAATATCTACACTGCAGCAAACCTTGCAGGTCTGGCTAGTGCGACAGCGATGAAGGCAACGAGCTTCAAGTTCACCGTCAAGAAAAACGTGACGATCGACTACGTCTTCGGTAAGGCTGCAGTCGATGACATCGTCAACCAGCAACTCAACGTAGAGGGTGAGTTCGAGGCACCACGCGAAGATCTCACACTACGAAACCTCAGCAACAACGGAACAGCTCAAGCGATCCGCTTCGAGGCAATCAATACAGGTGTCACCATCGGTACAGGTGGTCTGCACAGCCCTGCTGTACGCTTCGACTTCGCGAAGGCTGCGTTCCTCGAAAACTCACGAAACTGGGATGCGAACGCTGAGATCACACAGACTGTCAAGTTCCAAGCTAACTACTCAATAAGTGACGCGGCGATCATGACAGCGCGTCTGACCAACACTCAGACGAGTATTTAACAATAAGGTACAAGGAGACCAACCATGACAAAACGTGAAAACATCAAGATCACTACTCCCGAAGGGACTACTATCGAGCTCAAACCATACCTCGATGCTCGTACTAGCCAAGCAAACAAAGGTATCTACCTCAGCTATGCGAAGGTGAACATGAAGCAAGCTATCGCTGACGCGCAAGCTGGCAAAGAGGCATCTGGTGCTGATGCTGTCAACTTCGACGACCTTCCAGCAAGCGTGATGACAGAGGTGAAAAACTCTACCATCCGTGGCATGGTGCTGAGTGTCGATGGCAATAGCTTCGACGGTGACAAGGATCAGATCCTAGACGCTGTCCTAGACCTTCCAGAGAGTGAGTACGACTTCATCCAGTCTGAGATCGACAAGATCGTCGGAGGTACTACGCTCGACCCAAAAGACGAGCAGAAGTAGCTGTCCAGTACGCACGTGCGCTGAGCAATAGCGCAGAGAGCGTACCCGATGAGATAACAGTCGTCGCTGTGTGTGAGAGGATGGGATGGGACTGGGACACCTACTGGTCTCAGCCTCAAGCCTTCCTTCAAGCGATCCAGATCAAGATGGAGGAAGATGCCCATCATCAAGAAAATAGCTCACCATAGGAAAAAACACAGTGAACGATAGCCAGCTACAAATCATCCTCAAAGCGCAAAACGAAGCCAGCAAGACACTGGCTGATGTTCAGCGTGATGTGCAGAAGCTCTCGCAGTCTGCAGGTAAGGATCTCGAGAAGCTGGCAAATCAATCAAACAACACGAACATGAGCGGTCTGCAGTCAGCACTGGCAAGTGCTGGATCTGCAGCCGCTGACTTCGGTTCAAAGCTCGCAGCTATAGGCTGGGGTGCTCTGAAGGCAGGTATCGCGGCAGCAGTCGCACAACTCGGAGCTCTAGGTACACTCGGTATCAAGGCAGGCTCCGACCTTCAGAAGACTCAAACTGGTATCATCGCGCTCACAGGGTCTATGGACACTGCGAACGGCATCATGAAGGACTTCTACCAGTTCGCGGCGAACACACCATTCGAGTTCCCAGACATCGCGAAGGCTGGTCAGATCTTGCTCGGCTTCGGACGATCTGCAGAGCAGGTCAAAGGAGATGTCCGTACACTCGGAAACATCTCAGCCGCCACAGGCGCGGACTTCAACTCACTCGCACTCGTCTTCGGTCAGGTGAACGCTACTGGCAAGCTCATGGGTCAGGATGCCCTTCAGCTGATCAACAACAATGTCCCGATCACCTCGATCCTTGCGAAACAGCTCGGAACTGACGTATCTCACGTCAAGGAGATGATGGAAGACGGAGCGATCTCTGCAGAAATGTTCAATAAAGCGATCGCAGACTTCGCTCCACCTGACGCGCTTGAGAAGATGGCTGCGACGTTGCCTGGTCGACTATCTACGCTGCAAGACAGCCTCACGGCTCTCGGCTTCAGCTTCGTCGGTATCGATACGAGCTTCAATCAGGGAGGCAACCTTGTCAAAGCTGGCGGTCTGTTCGATGTCGTCTCGAAGGCAGTACTCGATCTCACAAAGGCGTTCTCTGATCCTGCGCTCAATGCAAGTATGGCTTCACTGGGTACAAGCCTCGGATCATCTGTAGCTGGTGTCGTCGGACTCATTCAACCACTCATCCCTGTGATCAGCTCGATCGCAGGTGCTATCGTATCAGTGCTCAACGCTGTGATACCTGCAATAGCAGGAGTATTAACAGCTCTTGCACCTTCGGTAGAGTATTTTGCTTCATCATTCGGTGATGCCATAGTCACGCTCACTCCAGCACTTATACAGCTGGGATCAGTTATAGGATCAAGTCTCGGAGAGGTAATCACTGCGCTAGTGCCACTACTTCAGCCGCTCGCTACTGCTATGGCTCAGCTCGCACCGATCGTCGGTCAACTGGTAGCGATGTTAGCAAGGCTGATCGCAAACGCACTGCAGCAACTTGCTCCGCTTCTACCTCCGATCTTCAGCGCGGCAGTACAGATCGCTGCAGCCTTCATGCAGATCCTACAAGCACTCGCTCCACTGATACCACCACTGATCCAGCTGGCAGTCGTGATCATCCAGCAGATCCTGCTCCCACTTCTACCGATCATCGTACAGTTGATCCAGATGTTCGCTACCGTCATCACAATGGTCATGACTGCACTGCAGCCACTCCTTCCACCACTGATGCAACTGGTGACGACACTGATCACGGCACTTGCTCCGATCCTACCGACACTGGCAAACCTGTTCATCCAGCTGATCACGGCTCTGATGCCACTACTTCCACCGCTACTGCAGATCATCACGATCCTGCTTCCACCACTGATCAACCTGCTCACGATCGTCATTCAGGTGATCTCGGTCGTATCGAGCGTCATGAGCGCGGTCTTCGTCGGTGCGATCAGCGCAGTCATTCAAGTACTACGAGTGATCATCCAGTGGATCTCAAACGTCATGAGCGTCGTGAACTCACTAGCATCCGTCTTCTACGGTGCCATCAACGCAGTCCTCAGCACGGTGAGTGGTGGACTCAACGGTGTGGTCAGCTGGTTCTCTCGACTACCTAGTATGATCCTCGGTGCTCTCGGCAACCTCGGAGGGATGCTTGCTGGTGCTGGTAAGTCGATGATCGACGGACTTGTCAACGGTATCTCTGGAGCTCGAGATGCAGTCGTAAACAAGGTCAAGGACATCGCTGCAGGTGCACTCGATGCGATCAAGAACTTCTTCGGCATCCACTCACCATCACGAGTCATGGCTCAGATGGGTACCTTCATCGGTCAAGGTCTTGCAAATGGTATCGCAGGCACTCAGGATCTCGTCGGTGGCGTGGTGAACGATCTGGCATCAACTGTCACAGATGGACTCAACGCTTCACCATCGATGACAATGACTGCGAACGCAGGTCTGACTGGTGCTGCAGCACGTGCAGGTAGTAATATGGTGGCAGGTGGTGGCAACACTACAACAAACACAACAACAAACCAGTTCCTCGGTACAATCAACCTCCAGAGCAAAGAAGCGGTCGACGCGTTCATGGCTCGTATGGGTAGACAGCAGGAACTCGCTGAGATGGGAGTAGCAATATAATGGATCCGAACGCACGATACTTCGACTGGAACAGCCTCGACTTGACGGCTCTACCATTCAGGGTCACGAAAACAAACGTCTTCAGCGCACCACAGATCGACATCACAACTGCAGATCCTACGCGAGCTGATAGTATCATCCAGCTCTACCGCAAGATCAAACACCGCGAGATCACGCTCGAGGGTCTCATTCGTACCGACTCAGCTATGGCTGCAGATACTGCTCGAGATCTTCTCCTGAAGCGTCTCTACTACATGCGCGGCAAAGGTGCTCTCACATTCGCAGCTGCAGGCATGAAGCGCACATTCACAGGCGGTATCATGAACGTGATAGTCCCACGTGAAGGTCGGGACATCAGTCGTATGGCGTACAGCTTCCAGATGATGACTGACAATGCCTACGCTACGGACGACGCAGGACTGATCCAGTTCGCTTCTCCTACGGTCATATCGAGCCCATACGCGTCGATAGCGACTCAAAACGATGGCACATACCTCGCGGCACCTGTGATCACGCTACAGGTCACGTCAGTGCCTTCAGGCAGTGCGATCTCAACCTTCAGCATCAGAAACCCTCAGACAAACGAGACGCTCACCTTCACGACTACGGTCGCAAACGGTGACACTATCACGATCGACTGCGACAAGCTCCAGACATTCAGGAACTCGACACAGCTCGCTCCGACTGGTACCTACCCAGAGTGGCTCCCAGAGGGCGGTCTGATCGAGTACTCAGATAGCCTCGCTACACGATCGATCAGCTTGTCAGCAAATTATATGAGAAAATGGTTCTAAAGGAGACAAACAGATGGCAAAGTTCAAAGCAGAAAGAACACGACAGATCAAGGCGATGCTCGGTATCGGATCGATGCCTGCAGCACGCACCGCGATCTACCTCGCGCTCTATACTTCAGATCCAACGATCAACAATACAGGAACAGAGGTGACAGGCGGTAGCTACTCACGAAAAGCGATCACAGTCGACTCTGATAGTGATGCTGATGGTGTTGTGAAGAACACAGCAGCAATCACCTTCAACTCTATGCCAGCGGTGACAGTCACTCACTTCGCTATCTTCGATGCTGCTACTGGCGGCAACCCGATAATGTACGACACCTTCCCTATACCTGCTCAGATGAGCGCAGGCGAGAACTTCACCATCGATATAGGCAACCTCATACTCTCGGAGCTGTAGGGTATGGCGTTCAAGACAGGCAATACCTACCCACGAGCGGTCGTCGAGAAGAACGGATCTGGACAATGGCTCGGACTACAAAACCTCATCAATGGCGCAGGTGATGTCACTTACTATGCAAACGTACCGAACGGCTACACTCCTACGCTGGAGACTCTTGCGCTTGTCTACAACGACACACCATACACGAACAAGGCAAGCGGTAATGCAGCCTATAGTGAAGTCTCTGGTGACTTATCATACTGGGGTGCTGGAACATTAACGGTCGCAAAGCTGAAGGATCCGAGCTTCGGTATGCTTCTGAAGTACACTGGCTTCAACGGCATCCAGACTACGAACTATGACTTCTCATCAATACCTGACAATGCTACGATCACGAACATCAAAGTAGGCTACTTCGGCTACGTCACCCCTATCGGTGGCGGTGATGCTCGTCTCTCGATCAACGGCTACTACATCGAAGTCACCTACACCTACCCTGTCGTGCTTGCTGCAAGCGGTTGGAACGAAGGTGTCATCGTCGGTAGCGACATCAGCACCATACCAGTCGATGAGGAGCTTCGATACGTGGCATACGACAAGGACAGGAACTTCCTCGGTGAGTACCGCGACGTAGTGTCAGACATCTCTATCAAGAACAACATCAACCAGATCCACAGCACGATGGATCTTCAACTCGGTCACAACGATACGACCGACATTCAAGAGCTCGCGCAGATCATCACTGAAGATGCGGCAAACAATATCATCACTGAAGACTCGGCTCTCTGGCTTGCTGAGCTCACGACAAAGGTAGGTGTAGGTACTGGTACGAACACCGATACAAACGTCGAGATCGATGTCTATGCAGCCTATGGTGAGTGGGATCTATGGGTAACCGAAGACGGATCTCCGATCACTACTGAAGATAACAGGCTCATCATCGTACCAAATGGCTACCCAGACGGTCGCAAGATCTACGGTGGCTATATAAGCTCATGGGAGCTCGAGATCGGTGGATCAGAGACTGTAGACCCATCACTTCTCTCTCACTCGATGGAGCTCTACAACATCATGCTCAGAACACAAGATACGACAACTCCTACAGCCTTCCTGACAAGCAATAGCTCGGTCGGTATGGCTGGAAGTCTCATCGGTCAGACGCAGCAACTAGCACAGAGCTTCACTATCACAGGTGGTACAAAGACGATCAGTGCGATCAGTGTCTGGATGGCAAACATGTACAACAGGGGTGAAGACTCGATCACATACTCTCTCTATGCAGGATCAGCGACTTCAGGTACCCCACTTGCGACTGGTAGTGCTATCGTGAAGTATATTGATGGAACTCTCAGAGAGACGATACTACCGTTTGATACTTCAGTATCGCTTACTGATGCAACTCAATACACGATAGTATTCGCTACAAATGCTTATTATCGATCAGGCGGCAAGGGATCAAATGATACGACATACCCGATGCTGTTCGCAGTCAATAGCTCAGGCGGCTACTCTGGTGGAACTGGTAAACGATACGACTACCCATATGGTACATGGTCAGATCAGACATGGGACATGAAGTTCCAGCTCTGGCAACAGGGTGCAAATACCACTGTCAACTACTACTCAATGGATCCTAGTGCCGTACTGAAGGAACTTGTCAAATATGCTCAGAAGCAAGGAAGTCGCGTCAGCTATACTGATCAGACTATCGAGATGACTGGCACCGTATCGACATTCAAGTTCAACAGTGCACGTATCGATGATGCCATTATGCAGGTACTGAAGCAGATGCCTTCTGACTGGTATATCTGGTACGATGCAGGTACTGATCAGCTTCACGCTCATCCTCGCCCTACCGCAGTGAGTCGCACCTTCTATGCAGGTCGCGATCTAGTCGGTCGTCTGAAGATCAAGAAAAGTATCGAAAAAATGGGTAATGATGGCTACTTCTCAGGCGGTCAAATCGCTGTCGACGGCAGTGGAAACCCGATTAACCTCTACATCCATGATGACGACTCTGACAGTATAAAAAACTACAGGCGTGGACTGATCATGCTCAGCGACAACCGTGTCACGGACATCACCAGCGCGAGGATCCTTCTTGCTGCTGAGATCGACCGTGTGAAAAACCCGATCTACAGCGGATCAGCTACGATCGTGAAAAATGATACGCTGCAGCCGCTCGATGTGCAGGTAGGTGAACTTGTAGCGTTCGGAAACCTCGGATCGATCGTCGATGGCATACAGATGCAGATCGTCAGCAAAAACTACAGAGGAAAGGTAGCAGACATCGAGCTCAACGTACTTCCACCGAAGATTGCAAAACGTGTCGAAGACATCCGTCGAAACCTCCAACTTCAAGAGACTGCAGGCAACCCTTCGTCCCCATCGTAAAAAGTGATAATATAGGCATAAGTAGAAAGGAATATCAACAATATGGCAGGAACACTCAAGACCTCCCAGTTCAACGCAGCGACAGTAGCAAACCCTACGGATGAAGTGCCGCTTCTTCAGGGTGGTCAGCTGAAGCGTGTACAGGTCAGTGTATTGACAGGAAACCCAGATGCAGGATGGATCGCTACTGGTGAGTCATGGACATTCTCCAGCTTCAACAGTGCGACACGTATCGGTGTAGTGATAGTACCATCAAACGCTACGACAAAATATGTTCAAGGTATGAAGGTACGCTTCTCTCAAGCGACAGGTGGTACAAAATACGGTGTAATCGTAGCAGTGACGACGACTACACTAGCCATCTTCTTCCTCAGCGGCATCACTCTCAACAATGAAGCGATCCTCACTCCAAACTACAGCATGTCATATATGCCTACTGGCTACACTGGTGCTGTGCTCACAAAAGAGGCATATCAATCTGATGTCACAAACTCAGAGAGGTGGGTCTATGAGATGAGTGGGTGGGGCTTCATGGTCAACCAAGCAGCCGCAGCTATGACAGAAGTCGTGCAATATGGCTTTACTTATGCAGCTATACCGATCGTACTTGTGACTTGTGCGGCTGACAATAACACTGGCGGCACATACGGATCAGGAGATAATACTATCGAGGGTCGTATATTTATCAAGGCTGGTCCAATCACTACATCACAGTTTAACGTCTGGCTTCATCAAGGTGCTGGCGCAAACTTTGCAGATGCTGGAACTGGTAGAACATTCTATACATGGCAAGCTAAAGGTGCAGTATCATAGGAGGCGATATGGCAGATACAGATGTAAAAGGGCACATGATAAAGTCTACGGATGGAAGCAAAATCTGGGTACACGGTGATGAAATAAAAGAGGTTGATCCGTCAAAAGAAAACCTCGAGCTCGCTCATAAAATTGTGGAAAACTTCGCGGAAATAACAAAACATGATCGTGGCTATGATATTGATCTAATCGGTATCATAGGTGTTCGTCATGAACATGTAACTCAGAAGAAGTCTGAAGCTATAGAAGCTGCATCTCATAAAGTAGCAGTTATGCTCGAAAAGGGTGAGCTAGTTTTATCTGATACGTGGGTAAAAGATAATCTCGAAGATGTGAAAGAACTCACTGACAATACCGAAAAACAATAGCACTATGGGTACGGGACATCGCTCTCGTCATGTAGAATATAAGCAGGAGCACAACAGCATGGAACAGATCCTCTCTCTCGTCGGAGCGTTCACCGCTGGCTTCATGATAGGCAACTTGACAAAAGTCGAGCTGCGAACACTTGTACGAAAGATGATCTCATGGGCAAAAAACAGAAGAAAACGATAGCAGCAAAAACTACTCAACCGAAGACCGATCAGCTGGTCGATAAGTGGAGCCAGATAGTACAGCGAGCACTGCAGGTCATGTCGCTCGTTTTTGTGGTGATGTTGCTCATACTGCGCGGAACGATCAAGGACTTCGATGTCCCTGACTACGTTATAATAGGACTCATGGGACTGGCAGTGGGTCTCAACCCAGACCAGATCAGAACTATGTTCACTGACATCATAAAGGCTTTTATAGGTAAGAAGTCATGACACAACAGAAACTACCAGCAAAGACAAAACTCACCGTCACACTAGGTGTGATCGGTCATATTCTCAAGAAGATACCTCGGATCGCGTTCTTCGTTCTTGCGTTCTATGCGATCTTCTGGGTAGGGACTCAGCTCTACTATCGCTTCGCTCCATCAGATAACTTCCTGAACTACTACTATGCGAAGGTAGATGATACTCCACTCGGCACGGAGCCACTGATGACGCTCTGTCGTCATGTTGAGTTCGATGGCATCAAGATCGATGCGTACCGCACCTTCATCTACTACGAGGCAGGTGGCAAGACCACACAGGTCGCAGAGTACAACTTCGAGGCGAACGTCGAGAAGGGTGATGGCAACTGCACGAACATCAGGCTCAAGAACCAGCCACAGCGCGAAGGTACCTACCGAGCTCACACAGAGTATGTCTTCTATGTCGATGGTGTGAAGAAGGCTGGTCAGTATGATACGAACCAGTACAAGATGACACCGACCGCACTGAGCCTCACTGATCAGATCGATGCGCTTCAGGCACAGATTGATGCACTACAAGCTCAGATCGATGCGCTCAAGGCTCAGCTGATCTCACAGGGTGAAACCGTACCAGAGACACCGACAGTCGATGATAGTGATCAATCTTCTTCCACAAGTTCTCCACAGGTTACGTCGTCAAACTCACAACAATCAAGCACGACTCCAGCTCAGGGATCCCAGTCAAATACTGGCAACGGATCATCACAAGGGTCAACACCTCCTCCTGCACCTCAAGTCTGTACAATCGACGTGATAGGCATTAAACTACTCTGTAGATAGTCATAAGCAGGAAGGAGACCA
>ERZ724522.520-NODE-520-length-24539-cov-11.345123_pt1 | contig 24539 bp, 19 predicted proteins | sample MGYA00376055_ERZ724522 | MGnify/ENA primary metagenome ERZ724522 (study PRJEB28724, sample SAMN07190884) | wastewater metagenome | isolation source: effluent of sewage treatment plant in Hong Hong | place: Hong Kong | collected 2016-03-17 ...
GGGCGACGCCGCCCTTGGGCGTGCGATCCTGCACGTCGGCCAGCGTCAGTTCCGTGTTGAAGCGGTCCACGAATGCGTCCCACGCCCCCAGTGAAATGAGCCGATCGTAGCCCTTGTCCGGGGTCGCGCCGAGGTCGCAGGCCAAAACGGCCATACGCTTCAGGTAGTCAAACTTTCCTTCACGCTCGACCGCGAGCGCCGCTTCGGCCTTGTGCGCGCCGTGGATGCGCTGAAGGTAGTTCCGGGCGAGGTCGATGATAAGGTCGGCCTCGCGCTTGTTGACGCTGTGAGCAACCGGGGTCGGCTCGTCCGTGGTCGTCGTCTGGTTCGTCTTGGTCGCCATATCTGCAATTCTCCGTCTAGTGGTAAACCGGTTTACGGTTTGGATTGGGAACTCGATCAACATGGGATATTTTACGCTTTCCCTGTGCTGTGTCAACTATGCCTTGGTCAGCCGAGCGGGATTGCTCGGGGTTCATAGGGTCAGACTGCCGGGGTTCGGAATAGTTCCCGGGGCGTGAAACGTGACCGGTAGGCGGGTGGTGTAACATCCATTCCTGCCCTCGCACAAACCTCCGCCGGGCCGTCGATACGGCCCTAGTCCCGCACGGGGCTTGTGCCTCACGCTCCGGGGCGCGTAGCGCCGAAGCCGCAGGCCGTCTGCTCGGGCTTACCCTTCAGGGTCAGAGGCTTGCGGTCCATGACGACGACGAGAAAAAGGTGGAGCTGTCGCGCCAACAAAATTGGGGCCACCCCGAGGGGAGAGAGGGGGGACTAGGTGGAGGACTCGAGTAGAGACCCGAAACCGAAATTTTCCCCGAGAAATTCCCAGAACTTGACCAAAAACGTGGAAATGGTAAATCAAGAATCAATGACTTACGAAAAATCAATCTGTTCTGGCAAAAACTAAATGTGGTGATATTTCAACAAGTTGAAATTTTTTGGGGAACATTTTTGATTTTAAACTGTCTAAGTCTACTTTAAGACTTAGAAGCACTGTCTCCGAGCCTTCGGCTCGTCGAGACGGGCTGAAGGCGAGGAGCTGACCAGTCAGACACGAGCCCCTCCCGAGACCCTCCCTTGGGGGTCGGGTGGGGGTCGGGGCTGACTGGCGGTAATGCGAGCGATAGGGTGTAGTAGGCTAGCGAGCATCTGAGTGACAGATTCTGAAGATATTCCTGTAGTGCGTACCAAACGGTTAACTAAACCGGACGGTACTTCGTGTAACGTAGCCCCTTACAAGGATGTGATCGGTAGGTATCGTACCGAATCCCTGTTCTACGAGACTATGGCTAAGGCTGAGCTGGATCGTGAGATCTATTGGCCCATCTTTACCCTCAACGAGAACGATCTGGTACTGACTCCGTCCAACTGGTACTACGATAGGTACCCCGATCATAAGGTCCCCTCCCTCCGTAAGATCTACCTTGCGGAAGCCGATCCGGCGGAATATGACTTTTCGATGAAAGTCTTCAAGTCAGACCGCCACTGGAAGATCCTGACCAAGTGTACCTTCTTCCAGCCCTACCTCGAAGAATGGCGTAGTACGCTCCGTACTAAGCTCCACTCAGCGGGCATCAAGACCCTCTTGGAGCTGGCCATGTCCGGTCCGGGCCCTCAGGCCCTTCAGGCCGCGAAATGGCTCGCCGAATTCGGCTTTGAACCCAAACAGTCCAAGGGCCGTCCCACGAACCAACAGGTTGCCGTGGAGACCCGTAAGTCCGTCGAACAGGACCGGATCCTCCTCGAGGATGCCGAGCGTATTGGAGTAAAGCTGCCTAATGCCTAAGCTTAGCCTCTCGGACATTACGTCCGGCTATAACTCCTCCCAGCGGATCAACGCAGCCTTTAGCGCGCTTGAGACCGCTCTTGATAACACCGTCAGTCGGGACGGTTCGGCTCCCAACGCCATGGGGGCTTCTCTCGACATGAATTCCAACCGGATCCTGAATGTGGGATCCCCCCAGAGCTCCACTGATGCTGCCCGATGGGTAGATGTCACTGGGGCTCTTGCCGTTTCTACGGCCCTGCCTTCTCAGGTGGGTAACTCCGGAAAGTACGTCACCACGGACGGTACTACCCTTTCGTTCTCGGAAGCCTACGCCAAGTGGCAACAGACCTCTCGAGAGATCACGGCAGCCGTAACCCCTTCCTCGTACTTCTACGCTCCCCGTCCTTGGATTGATATCCGACGGTACGGAGCCGTGGGGGACGGTACCACGAACAACGCCACCGCCATTAGCCAAGCTATCTCGGTGGCCGCCGCAGCCGGCGGAACGGTCTTCATCCCGGAGGGGGACTTCAAGTATACCTCCACGCTTAACCTGTCCGCCAAGGTCAATGTGGTGGGTCTGGGTTATGGGTCGAAGCTGATCCCTACCGGCTGTGATGCTTTCACGTTTAACTTCTATACGACTTTCGGGAAGTGCGTCTTCTCGAACTTTGCGATTGCCGGCTCCAGCACCACGACCAACGTGGGCTTCAAGCAGACCGGGTCTCTCAATGACGCGCAGGAGCTGTACGGCCTCACGTTCGACAAGATCCTGATGACGGGCTTCAACAAGTCCATGTCCTTCCGTCAGACCCGGGTAGTCACGGTCAACAACTGTTGGTTCCAAGACACCAATCAGGCCATCGACCTCACGGGCAAGAACTTCGTGTGGAATATCACGGGGAACGAGTTCGTGTACGCCGCCGGCTCGGGTGCCGGTACCAAGGTGGGTATCAACCTCCAGCTCTTCAACTTCACGTCCGGTTCCGGCAACATCGGTCCGGAAGGTATCCAGATTCAGCGTAACCAGATCTTCGGGTTTGACTACGCCATGAAGCTGGGGTACTCGTTCTTCACGAACGTGGAGAGCAACGACATTCAGGCGCTGGTCCGGGGTATCGAGTTTGAGACCAACCAGTACGTCCTGAACATCAAGAACAACTACGTCGAGATGTCGGGTGCCTCTGCCACGCAGGGCATCATCGGTCTGGGCCTGAGCTCAGCTATCTCTACGCAGGTCAATATCGAGGGTAACGCCATTGACGGCACGTCCCTCTCGACCTGCTCGGGTATCCAGATCAACGAGTCGGGTAACACCAACCAGTACTACGTCTCGATTGTCCGTAACCGTATCAAGTCCATGCCGACGTACGACATCATCGTCTACAACGGCGGTCATACGAATATCGAGGACAACCGCTGCGAGAGCACGGCTCCGACCTACAATATCCGAGTAGACTCGGTGCAGGCCGGTGTGGTTCACATCGACAAGAACAAGTGCATCAAGAACATCTACTTCGATCCGGCGGAAGCTGCATCCGGTGAGGTTAGAGTCGGCACGAACTACATCAACGGCTCCACGATCAGCATCGGTCCCCAGACGGTTCCCAGCGTAGCGTCAGCGGCTACTCTGGTTCTGCCCATTGGGGTCAACATCTTCAAGATTACTGGCTCCACGACCATTACCTCGATTACAGCCACCGGCTGGGCGGGACGGGAAGTGACCCTCATTTCCTCGGGCGGTACGTGGACCCTTCAGGACGGCGGTAACCTCAAGCTGGCTTCCAACTTCGTGGCTACCTCCGATGACGCCATTCGCCTTGTGTGCGATGGCACGGACTGGTACGCGGCGGGCGGTCCTTCGGCTAACTAATGTCGATTGACCTAATCCGCCAGACCGCAGAGCGCGACTTGATCGCGTTCATCAAGCTGGTCGCGCCGCACCGAGTACTCGCTTCGTTCCACGAAGAGATTATCGGTTGGTGGACCCGCAGCGAAGCGAGCACTCACCAGCTAGTGCTCGTTCCTCGTGACCACGCCAAGTCGGCACTTCTAGCGTACCGAGTGGCGTGGGAGATCACGAGGAACCCGGCAGTCCGAATCCTCTACATCAGCTCCACGGCCAATCTGGCCGAGAAGCAGTTGAAGATGATTAAGGACATTCTTACCTCCCCCAAGTATCGGCTCTATTGGCCGGACATGGTGAACGAGAATGAAGGTAAGCGCGAAAAGTGGACGGAGTCGGAGATCTCTGTCGATCATCCTATTCGTAAGCAGGAGGGTATTCGAGACCCTACTGTGTTTACTGGTGGTCTTACAACTTCTCTTACTGGCCTCCATTGCGACATCGCTTGTCTGGACGACGTGGTTGTGCAAGAGAATGCCTACACTGAAGAGGGTCGTGAGAAGGTCCGTCTTCAGTATTCGCTCCTCGCGTCGATTGAGGCGGCGGACGCTCGGGAGTGGGTGGTAGGTACTCGCTATCATCCGGCAGATCTGTACTCGGATCTGATGGATATGACCCAAGACACGTTCGACGAGAACGGGGAAGTGGGCGAGCCCAAGACCGTCTACGAGGTCTACTGGAGGCAGGTCGAGGATAGGGGAGACGGCACGGGCCAGTTCCTGTGGCCGCGTCAGCAGCGAACTGACGGCAAGTGGTTCGGGTTCAACGCCACTATTCTGAGCAAGAAGAAGGCCCAGTATCTCGACAAGACTCAGTTCTTTGCCCAGTACTACAACGATCCCAATAAGTACGAGAATAGCCTAATTGATCCGGAGAAGTTCCAGTACTATGACAAGTCACTCCTCGTTCAGTCCAACGGCTACTGGTATATTCGCGGCAAGCGTCTCAATGTGTTCGCCGGATGTGATCTGGCGTTTAGCGAGACTAAGCGATCTGACTATACCGTTGTGGTGGTTATTGGCCTTGATAGTGACGGCTTCATTTACGTACTAGACATCGACCGATTCCGCACGGAGAAGCCCTCTGAGATGTTCGAGCACATCCGAGATGCTCATATCCGGTGGGGGTTCAAGAAGATCCGTATCGAGGTTGTGAGCGCCCAGAAGGCCATTGTTCGGGAGATCAAAGATCAGTACATCCGCCCCTACGGACTGTCCCTCGCCATCGAGGATCACAATCCTACCCGTAACGACGGCATCAAGGAAGAGCGAATCCTGCAGTGCCTCCAACCCCGTTACGAAAACCGTACCATCTGGCATTACCGAGGTGGTAGCTGTCAGATACTGGAAGAGGAACTCAAGCAGCGACATCCCCAGCACGATGACGTGAAGGATGCGCTTACCATCGCAATCGACGGCTCTGTGCCGCCCCGAGAACGCAAGCGCGACCGGGATGAGTTTGCGAATCTTTACTTTAACTCTCGTTTCGGTGGTGTTTCTGTCTAGGACCTGCGCAAGTTGTGGCAATGACTTTGAAGTTTCAGTGCTTCGAGGATACGAGCATCCCAATCAGAAGTTTTGTTCTTTGCCTTGTCAGAGAAAGGCGCATTACACCGACAATATGATGGATGTTGCGTGGCGTGTCCGTAAGCTGAGTTCTATGGCTAAAAATAGAGCCAAGACTTCAGGAGTTGCCTTTAATCTTACTCCTGAATTTTTACTTACTTTGTGGGACGAACAGAACGGGCTGTGTGCTCTGACGGGATGGGAACTTGACTTGACTCAGAGTACCGAGCACGTAGTAAATCCAAAAGCTCCGTCCCTTGATCGCATTATTCCACAAGACGGGTACACCAAAGGCAATGTCCGTTGGGTTGCTTACCATGCCAACGTGGCGAGGTCTGAATATGGAGATGCGGGATTAATGTCTCTTGCTAAAGCTCTTATCGGAGTAGCAGTTTAATTATGCCTCGAACTCTAGATCTCAGCACTCTGCAGCAGCCTAATGCGCTGGCAGCGGCTATTGGCCATAAATATACGGCTTGGAAGAACTCTAGGTCGGTGGCCGAGGCCCGCCAAAAGGAAGTGCGGGACTACGTGTTTGCGACCGATACTGCCAGTACTACGGCAGGAGCACTACCGTGGAAGAATCGCACGCATCGCCCCAAGCTGTGCCAGATCCGCGATAACCTGCACGCTAATTACATGGCGGCACTGTTCCCCCAAGAACGCTGGTTCCGATGGGAGGCTGGGGAAGAGGATGCCGCTTCCGTCAAGGTTCGTGACGCTATCGAGGCGTACCTTGTTCACACTCTCAAGAATTCGGGCTTCAAAGACATTGTTTCACGGTGCCTTCTGGACTGGATTGACACGGGCAACTGCTTTGCGGATGTCGCGTATGTTAACAATACTACCAAGGTTCCGGGCACTAGTATTACAACTACTGTATACAGTGGGCCTCAGATTGTTCGTGTGGATCCCCGAGATATACTTTTCGACATCTCGGCTACTTCTTTCCGAGACGCCCCAAAGATCACTCGTAGTCTCATTAGCATTGGACAGTTGGAGAAGTATCGTAAGACGATGCCGGAGTGGTCGGCGGTAAGCAACGACATCATGAATGCGATCCGAGATGGCCGCAGCGCCATTCGGGCGCAGGGGCGCTATAACCCCGCCAAGGCGGATCTGCAAAAAGCCGAGTCTCTGACGGCCTCGGGTTACTCCAGTCTCTTTGAGTACTACTCCTCGGACATGGTCGAGATTCTCGAGTTCGAGGGCGACCTGTACGACAACGATACTGGCGAGCTCTATGAAAACCACATCATTACCGTCGTTGATCGTTGCCATATTGTTAGAAAGGAGCCCATCCGTAACTGGTTCGGCACCAGCACCAAGGTACATTGCGGGTGGCGTCTACGCCCAGACAGTCTCATGGCCATGGGCCCACTGGAGAACCTCGTGGGCCTACAGTATCGTATCGACCATCTGGAAAACCTGAAGTCAGACGTTTTCGATCTCATTGCCTTCCCCATCTGGAAGGTCAAGGGCATGGTTGAGGATTTTATCCCCCAGCCCAATGAACAGATCTTCATGGAGCAGGATGCGGACGTAGAGGCCCTTCGTCCGGACGCCACTGCCCTCAATGCGGAGCTCCAGATTGAACGTCTGGAACAGACCATGGAAGAAATGGTCGGTGCCCCGAAGCAGGCTATGGGCATTCGCACTCCCGGCGAGAAGACGGCCTACGAAGTCCAGTCTCTGGAGAACGCTTCCTACCGTATCTTCCAGAACAAGATCGCGTACTTCGAGGAGATGTTCATTGAGCCTCTTCTGAACGCCTATTTGGAGTGCGCTCGCCGTAATCTGGATGCTCGCGAGATTGTCCGAGTGGTAGATTCAGATATCGGAGTTGAGAGCTTCCTGACTATTACTCGCGAGAATCTGATGGCCAAGGGACGACTTGTCCCGATGGGTGCCCGGCACTTTGCGGCTGCGGCTACCTTGGTCCAGAATCTCACCAACCTATCTCAGTCGCCGGCCTATCAGGATCCGGCGGTATCCGTCCATCTATCGGGCAAGAAGATGGCAGAACTTCTCGAAGACCATCTGGGTCTGGAGAGGTTCCATATTTATCAGCCCAATGTCCGCATCATCGAGCAGACCGAGACTCAGATGATGGCCTCGCAGGCTCAGGAAGAGTCCGCGATGGTGAACTCTACGGACATTACCTCTCCGACCCCTGAGGATCCTAATGCCCAGAGCCCCGAAGCCCAACCCGCTGGACCACCTGTCAACGGAATGGTTTGATAATTCCCAGCTAGGCTCTAAGGACGAAGTCAAAGCTGATTTGTCCAGAGCTCGAGACGGATTCAGACACCTACACCGAATTCTACTTAAACAGTTTAAGACCGAAAAGTTTACTGACTACGATACTCCAGCGTGGCAGTACAAGCTAGCCCACGACAATGGGCGTAATGAAATTCTGGAGTACGTACTCAAACTCATCGACCCAGTAGTGAGGAATAATTTAAATGACCGATAATGTGACCCCGCCGAACGCCCCAGCCGCTCCGACCGGTAGTGTACTGGACCAGCTTGTCGGCCCTGATAAGAAGTTCAAGGACGTGGAAGCTCTTGCCAAGGGTAAGGCCGAAGCCGACAATTTTGTCGCTTCTCTCACCCGGGAGACCAAGGAGCTTCGGGAACTGACGGCTCAGCTTGATGCTGAGAATAAGGTCCTCCGTACTCGTGCTTCTATCGTCGATCGCCTGAACGGCAATCCGTCTGAACCGCAGGGCAACCCCCCGCCGCAGAATCCGCCCCCGTCGGTAACCCCGACCAAGGGCTTGACTGCCGAGGATGTAGTCTCAGTGATCGAGCAGCGAGAGCAGACTAGGCTCGCCTCCCAGAACCGCGCAGTGATTGACTCTACGCTTACCAAGGTCTTCGGTACGGATGCCGTGGCCGCTGTGAAGCAGAGAGCCTCCGAGTTGGGCATGTCCCACGAGGAGCTGGTCAGCATTGGCCTGCGGTCTCCGGAAGCGATGTTTAGCATGCTCGGTATCCAGAAGCAGCCCGGTACTGGTAATCCCATGTACGCTGGTGCGCCGAATAACAACTCCGGTAAGCCGGCCAATGTTCGCAACTACGCGTGGTATGAAGCCAAGCGTAAGGAAATGGGGAACATCGCTTATCTGGGAGACCGGAACATTCAGCTCCAGCTCCACAAGGATGCCCTTGCCTTGGGTGATGACTTCTACAAGTAACAACAACCAACCAATAGGAAACTAACTAAGCTATGTCTCATACGACTGCAAATACCGCCCAGCTTCGCCGGGCGAACGTGTGGTCGAGTCAGCTTAAGGACGTTCTGACGGATGAGTTGATGGCGCAGTCGTGGGTCAATTGGATGACCGATTTCCCCGACGGTGACACCTTCAACATTCCGTCCATTGGCGAGCTGCCGGTTCGCGATTATGTCGAGAACGCGGCGGTCGTCTATGATGCTCTGGACACTGGTAACTTCACGTTTGTGATTAACCAGTACGTTTCGAGCGCGACGTACATCACGGAGAAGGCCAAGCAGGACGCATTCTATATGTCCCAGCTTGTGTCGAGCTTCGTTCCCAAGCAGGCTCGTGCCATTGGTGAAAAGCTGGAAACCGACATCTGGGCGCTTGGCGCTTCGGGTGCCTCGGGTGGCCAGACGGGCGGCAGCACTAACGCCATCAACGGCGCTGCGCACCGCTTCATTGGTACCGGTACCAGCGAGGCTATCGCTGTGGCTGACTTTGCGCGTGCTCTGCACTCGCTGAAGAAGGCTAACGTGCCGGATCGTAGTCTCGTGGCGATTGTCGACCCCTCGGTCGAGTACACGATCAACACGATCACCAACCTGACTAACGTCTCCAACAACCCGATGTGGGAAGGCGTTATCACTTCTGGTATTGCGTCGGGCCGCCGGTTCGTCAAGAACATCTACGGCTTCGACATCTATACCAGCAACTACTTGCCGACTGGCCAGAACGAGACTCTGGAGGCCAAGACGACCGCTGCGGGCGTGGCCAACATCTTCTTCTCGGCTAGCGATAAGGACCTTCTGCCCTTCATGGGCGCGTGGCGGCAGGCCCCGAAGGTTGACACGGACTACAACAAGGACTTCCAGCGCGAGGAGTATGTTACGACTGCGCGTTATGGTCTGAAGGTGTACCGTCCGGAAAACCTCGTGGTGGTCCTGACTGACACGGATATCGTGGCGTAATAGGAGATCACTATGGGTACTATTTGGAACAATAGTGATGGCCTTGAGGTCCACTTCGGCACTCGCAAGAGTGGCGAGCGGGCAAACTTTGGTGTGACGCGCACTCAGGGTGACGAGGTTGAGCTGGTTGCTTACGTTGCGGCTACGGACTTCACGTCCGGCACCTCGACGTACAACGGCACGACTCACGCCATCCCGGCGGGTTTCACCGTCCGATCTGTGGTTGCGGAGGTTATGGAGGCGTTTAACATCGCCGGCACTACCCCCACGATCCTGATCGGTGTGTCGGGTTCGGTCACCACCAACTACGCGGCGTCTCTTTCCGAGGCGCAGGGCGAGGCGGTTGGTGTCTATAACCTTTCCGGTGGCGGTACTCTTGCGGCTAACGCGCCGCTGGCGGCTGCTCAGACTCTTACCGTGGGCATGGGCGGCACCTCGCCGACTGTGACCGGTACGGGCGGTAAGGTGAAGATCGTCATTACGGCGGTCGATCCGGCTGCGGCCTAATCACTAACAGGGCCGGGGGTGTAACAGCCCCCGGTTTTTATCATGGCAAAGAAGTCTAAAAAGAAGAAGTGCTAAATGGCTAAGCCGACCCTTCTGGAAATTGTGCAGGACATCCTTACCGAAATGTCGGGGGATCAGGTCAACTCTATCAGCGATACCCAAGAGGCTACCGACGTGGCTAACGTCGTTAAGGTGGTCTGGAATGAGCTGATCGACGAGATCGACTTTCCCTTCCATAAGGAGCTTGTAACTCTGGAGGGGCTGGCTGATCCATCTAAACCGAACTATATGCGGATTCCGGAGAATGTGTCCCGCATAGAATGGATCAAGTACGACACTCGTCCTAGCCTTACCTCGGCCAAGGACTATACTCCGATGGTAAAGATGGAGCCCTCGGACTTCATCGACTTTGTGAATGCTCGCCCTAGTACGGACACGAGCAACTATGTGGTGGTACAGCATACCGCCGACATCCCTCTTGTCATTGGCAAGCTGGACTCCCCCTCTTACTGGACTACGTTCGACGATGAGTACGTGGTCTTTGATTCCTACGACAGTGATGTAGAGGCTACGCTGCAGACAAGTAAGACGATCTGCTCCGCGTTTATCCGTCCTACCTTTACTGTTGCAGATGACCATGTTCCTGACCTTCCCGAGAACATGTTCAACGTCCTTAGGATTCATGCGCTGAATCGCTGCATGTTTGCCCTTAAGCAGACGATAAACCCAAAGACCGAAAGGGAAGAAAACCGACTCCGAGTGAGAGCGCAGCGTAACAAGCAGCGAGCTCTTCGGAAACACCTCGACTGGCCGGACTACGGCCGCAAGACCTAAGAGGACCTATGGCTGAAGTACTGACCCGTGAAACCGCAATCCCCAATCTGACCACTCCCACCGGACGCAAGCTAGGCGTTCGGTACCTTCCGCAGAATCCCAATCTCGTCGAGATTGTGTTTGCGGATAGTAAGCCCGGAGAGCTTCCTGACAAGCTTAAGGGCCTGTACACCAAGAAGACACTAGCCCTAGCCGCAGTTAACAAGTATCTGCACGAGTTCTGGGATACCTCGGATAACAAGAAGAAGTAATGACTAATCGCGAGAAAGCCTACTTTCAGTTCAATCGAGGCATCAACACCGAAGCCTCGCTCTTGGCCTATCCGGACGGCTTCTCGACCGATGAGCAGAACTTCGATCTGGAGATTAACGGCTCCCGCCGGAGACGGCGGGGGTTGGCTCTAGAGTCCGGGGGCAGTAGCTATACGCTTCCTAGTGGCTCTTATAGTACGGGCGATGTGATCCGTTCTTTCAAGTGGGAGAACGTAGCGGGCGACGCGGCCCTTAACTTCGTCGTGGTTCAGGTAGGCTACTACCTGCACTTCTATCAGGATCTGTCCGGTACTACCGGATCGGCAGTACTGAGTGCCAACAAGCTGGCAGTCAGTGTAGACCTTCGGAACTACAAGGTTGCGTCGGCTACCCCCACTGATATCACGGGCAATCCCGTGGATCTAGCGTACGGCAGAGGCCACGCTTTCGTGGTTCACAAGTACCTTGAGCCGTTCTGGATCAAATACGATCCCGTTGATTCCTCGATCCTAATTACTCCCATCACGGTGCAGGAGCGGGACTTTGAGGGTATCGACGATGGCTATTCCAACTCGGCACAGCCTACGGCGGCTATTACCAGCCACACGTACAACCTGTACAACCGAGGCTGGAAGGCAGCGGACATCACTACTTACCAGTCCGCCAAGTCCAAGCAGCCCTCTAAGGCGATGGTCCCCTATCTCGGGTACCGTAGAGGAACTACCGCAAACGTAGCCGAGCAGGACTGGACTAAGTCGTTCTCGGCAGACAAGCTGGATGCGGAACTCTTTCAGGATGCCTCGGCTCCGTCCGGGCACTTCATCCGTAACCCGTTCAATACCTCCAAGGTAAATCTTCCGGGATCTACCTACCAGTTCGCGATTACTACGTGGACCATTGGAGCCACGACTCCCGGTACTCAGACGGTCACGATCACGACTTCCGGAAACCACGGGCTCTCCCCGGGCAACACTGTCACCATCCTCGGGCAGTCCGGCGTCTACAACTCCAATTCCATCTACGGAGTCTTCCCGGATTTCTTCTATCCGGGCTTCTCGTTTGATGGTCAGCAGACTGTGGTCGGTACTCCTACCGCCACGACGTTCACTATCTCCGTAACTTTCCCGTCCGACTTCCTCGGCTGGGATAGTCAGTATTTCTCGCTCGGTACGGTCAACACCAATCTGGTGGACAATCCGTCGGGCTATAGCTCCACCACTCGTCCCAAGGCGGTGGCTTTCTTTGCTGGTCGGGTTTGGTACGCAGGCACCAATCACCCGAAGCTGGCTTCTCGCATTTTCTTTTCCCAGATCATTGAGTCGGATGCCCAGTACGGAAAGTGCTATCAGGTGGCGGATCCCACCGATGAGCGCATCCCGGATCTAGTAGCAACGGATGGCGGCGTAATCGTCATCCCCGAAATTGCGGATGTCGTGGACATCATGGACTACGGGCAGGCGCTGCTAGTCTTCGCGACTAACGGAGTCTGGCAGATCAGTGGAGGTCAGCAGGGCTATTTCTCGGCTACCGGGTATTCGATCCGAAAGATCACGGATCAGGGAGCCGTGGGCCCCGGCTGCGTCGTGCTGGCTGAGAATACCCCGTTCTATTGGAGCTATTCCGACATCTTCGCGATTGTGCAGGACCCGAACTCGGGATACCTGATGGCTCAGAATATCTCGAGTGTCAAGGTTAACCGGCTAATCAACGATGTTCCGCAGGCTTACAAGCGGATGATTCAGGGATGCTACGACGATCTGAACAAGCGAATCGTGTGGCTGTACGGGCAGGTGGATGGGGACATCGCTCCCCAAGACTATCAGTACAATTACGGCCTTGTGTACGACATTCGGCTACAAGCCTTCTATAAGTACAAGTTCGTACTTGACTCCCTGATGTATCTATCGGGAATCCTAGCCACCAAGGGATCGGTATCCGCGAGCTCTACGAATAAGGTCAAGTACCTCAGCATCGACGCTCTGACCCCGGCACTCCAGATTACCGAGGCGCGCAATTCCACAGACTTCAGGGACTGGAATGTCGCAGATCCGGGAGCATATGTAGTGACTGGCTTCGAGACAGTCGGAGATCCGTCTAGGACGAAGTACGCCCCGACGGTGCACGTATTCAACTACAAGACTGAGACTGGCTATACGGTCTCTGAAGATCAGTATGAACCCATCGGAGCTTCCTCCGTCCTTCTTCAATCCCGATGGAACTGGTCGGATGGTTCTGTGTCTGGGAAGTGGGGAACCGCATGGGAGACCTATCGACATCAACGACTGTATGTCCCCGCAATACCTGAGACCGATGGTTTCTCTGATGGCTTTCCTATCGTCTGGACCCGAAACCGCCTGCGAGGCAGCGGCCGGTCTCTCCACCTGAAGTTCTCGGCGGGCTCTGGTAAGGACGCATGGATTGCGGGCTGGAAGGTTGACTATGAGGTCTCAAGAATCCCATGAGTAATGCAGACATCCTCTCAGGCTCTGGAGCAGGCGCTATTCAGGGAGCCGCCGTTGGGGGACCTGCTGGTGCTATTGTCGGAGCGGTAATTGGCGGTATCTCGGGACTATTTAAGAGTAAGTCCAAAGCTGCCGCTAGGAAAGCCCAAGCGGTCCAGCAGCAGATGGACGATATCCAGAATGCAGCGACTCGTCGGCAGCAGCTCCGAGAAGCCTACATGACCCGTGCTATGGCGGTGGCTGCGGGTGCTACCGAGTCTGGCGGATTGCAGTCCTCTACGGTGCAGGGTGCTGCTGGAGGCATTCTGTCTCAGTACGCCTACAACGTACGTTATAGCGACACCCAGCAGTCTAACATCAACCTGTTCAACAAGTACGCCAAAAAGTCCGCCAAGTACGCCGATTACGCGGGCGCTGTTTCGGCTGTCGGTAATGCCGCGTTCGAGGTTGGCATGCGTAGAGCTGGCGGTTTCAATGATTTGTTTAAGAGCAAGACCCCAAACGCACCTTCTAGTTCGGCGTCTAATGTCGCCTATCCGTTGATTGGTGGTTAATGGCTAAGCCTCCGTTTCTTCTTCCGGAACCTAAGTCGACCAGCTTTGGAGACAAAGCTCTTGACTTCGTGTTCGGCCCCATTGAGGCCCCTAATCTTGATAGCCTGATTGGCCCTGTCCAAACGGGCACGGGTAGTCAGTCTCTGGACTCAGACATTGCACTGCGTCTATCCATGATGAAAGAGGGTCCTCAGGATCTTCCGGATAGCCTGAAGCAGTGGAAGGATCGCATCGACCAGATGGCCCCAGACGAGCTGGACTCCCAGCTTGAGGACGCCGTTCGTCGGAGTCGAGACCAGCTTACCAATGACGCTCTCGTCGGATATTCCAATAACAACGACGTACAGGGCGGGGTAGATGCTGTTCAAGAGATCCAGACGCAGCTTGAGCCGGGAACGGGCGGTTATGTAGACGCGCTTACCGCTAGTCTGGTAGCGGAGTGGAACAACACTACCGATCCAATTATCAAGGCGCAGATCCGCGAGGAGGCCCTGAAGAGCCAACTGGGATACATTCTCGAGAAGATGGGAATGGTCACTGACGGTCACTTCAGTTGGAAGGAATTCATTTCGCTGATGGGCACGTTTGTCCCACTGCGCAACATGTCGGACTTTACTAACGTTGGTAAGGGTCTGAATCCTGTCTCCGGCTACAGCTACTTCAAAGATCTAATCTTTGATTTCAACGCTGATCCTACTCGCCCGCTGAACGATCAGATTAACCAGTTCAAGGATGTAATGGGGCAGCTCCTCGCAGAGACGGATAACCCGTACCTGTTCCAAGAGCGTGCCGAGGCATTCATCAATCCGTACAAGCGGTCAGGGACCAAGTGGGGTCTGATCTTTGACGGTGTGGATCTCGCGACGCTGGGCTTCAAGCCTGCCCTGACGGCAGCCCGCGCGGCGTCCTATATCGCCGCCTCGCGCAAGCCCATTAAGATTCTTCGAGACATCGGCAAGACCGAAGATGCTGCTGAACTTGCCGCTAGAGCCGCCATTGATCCTGAAGTGGCCAAGGCCGCCAAGGTAGACAAAGCCGACGCTGCCCTGACTATGACCCCGTTTGACGGGGAGCAGTTTGATCCTCGCCTGACGGCTGGCCTTGCGGCTGAGACTCAGAAGGCGCTGGTTGGGCAGATGGCCCGTGTTATGAACACGGTGCGGGAATACGTCCAAGAGAACATCAAGCGATTCGAGTGGAACCTCGAGGAGATGAAGGGCAAGGAACAGAAGTTCCTTGACTGGGCTAGAAAGAATCGGTTTGTTCAGGCGGTGAACATCGTCAATCGGGACAACACCGGATTCTCGGCGGAAGTGACAATCATGCGTCCTACGGGCAACCGTACGCAGATCAGGTCTCCGTTGACCCGCGCCCTAATTGGTCTGGACGAAGTGGACCGAGATTTCTCGGCTCTGCAGAAGGCGTTCGACACGCTGCTTGCCGAGAAGAAGGCTACTCAGGAAGAGATCAAGTCGTTCATGCAGATGGGCGATGACGCCGCTGCCGATGTCCCCGATTCCCTGTATACCAAGCTCGCAGATCTAGATGCCCAGCTTGCTGCTGCCGATAAGTGGTCGGAACTGGCGGCAAAGCGCCGGACCTTCGAGGATCTGAAGTATACCGCTATCCGAGAACTTCAGGCGGAGCGGGATGCTCTGGCAGAAGAGATCAAGGACTATCTCAAGATGGGAGATGAGGCTGGAGTCTCTCCCCCACAGGATAAGGTTGATCGTCTAGACGCTATTGACGCCATTCTGGCGGACAACCGGATGTCCTTTAAGCTGGATCCCCTTGAACCGGACTTCCAGCCTGTCGTCGAAAAGATCAACATCAAGTACACCAAGGACGACTGGGGTAAGCTGGATACCGAGGAATGGGAATCCGGTATCATGGAAGGCGGTAGCCGATTCCTGAACTCCCCGGAAATCACCGTAGATCGAATGCTAAGGGGCGTGGTGGCAGAGGCCCGGGCCAGGGACCTGTCAGCAGCCACTATCGCGGAATCCCTCCGTAAGGGCCTTAAAGAGGCTTGGAGAGGGGTGGGTCCGGGAGGCCGCAAGAACGTCGGCTCCATCCTGATGCAGGGTGATAAGGATGCTCGGGACATGTACACCGTGGCCGAGCTGGAAGAGGGCATTGTTACCAAGGAAGGGCTCATCCGTCTAAAGACGGTTGGTGAGGTCCGTGCCTATTACGCGATGCGCGAGATCTTCCGGGAACTGCACGGGCTTGAGGGTACCCGCATTGCCCGAGATCTTGAGACCCACGGCTATCGCTCCTTTAAGTTCCCGGACGGGGAAATGGGGTACGCACAGGCCACTGCCCCGGATATGGATTTCTCCGGCACGACTTACTACGATCTGGCGCAGGGCCGGATTGTGACGACTACCCGACGGGAGATCCGGGAAAAGATCGACGAGGGATACAGGATCTATCCCCTGAAGATCAAGCGCACGGAAGGCACCACTATGGTTAACCGTGTCATGGCCAAGCAGTCGGATCTCGGGGATATTCCGAAGAACCCGCTCGGCTACCGTCCGGGCTACGTCCCCAAGGTTATCGACAACGTCCGGTTCATCGGACTGGAAGAATTCGAGGCCACGATCAATGGCATCAAGACGACTGATCGTAGGATTACTCAGTTCTTTGATAATTATACGGACCTTGCAATTTGGAAGGCTACTGTCCGCAAGGCTGGCGGAAAGCCGATCTGGCACCGTGCCGACCAGTATCTCAAGATTGGGGAGAACAAGAGCGAGCTGGAGTCCCAGATCTTCGGCGGACTCTACGACAGCAAGCGCACCGATCAAGTAATCGGGTGGAACGGCTCGGGTACGGAGGGTGAGCGGGTTGGCGCGTATCAGGCTTTAGAAGCCTACGCTAACCACGTGGCCATTACTACTCCCACCCACGTATTCAAGGAGCGTATCGTGACCAAGTTCATGAATACGATCAAGTCGTGGGAAAAGAGGAATCTGCCCGAGAAGACTCACATTCTATCCGATCCCTTCGACTGGTCTTCCCCGCTTTCGGATAACATTCAGGGAGCCCAGAGGGCGTACTTCAAGGCGTTCCAAGACTGGGTCTACGATCAGATGCGGATTCCCTCCACGGAGTCCCGTCTGTGGAACAACATGACCAACCGCATTGCGGAGTGGATTGCCCCTACCCGTCGTACTACTAATTGGGACAAGGCTCGGGATCTTATCAGTCGTGGATCTCTGAACATGAACCAGCGAGACATCACCGGCGTGATGCGCTCCATGGCGTTCCACGCTACCCTTGGCTGGTTCAACCCGGTGCAGCTATTCGTGCAGGGCATGAACGTCGCCACGCTACTTGCGGTACATCCGCTGAAGACCATGAAGCTGGCGGGTGAGTACATGTTCCTCCGGGCGACGTGGCTCAATAAGGATATCCGAGTCCTCAACAAGACCATGGAGGCCATCAAGGCCGCTGGCTACGGGGTCAAGGAAGAAGAGCTGATGGCTAAGGTCATTGCCTTCCGTAAGACTGGTCTGTGGCAGAACACCAAGTCTACGGCCGATGCTCAGTCCCTGATGTCTGGGGATAACTGGCTGCCTGTTGCGGGCTTCAAGTATCTAGCGGACAAGGGCCTTGTCTTTTATCGAGAAGGTGAGCGGTTTAACCGTTGGATTAGTTGGCTGTGGGCTGCCGACGATTTCTACAAGGGCAGGGCGTTCCCGAAGTTGATCCCGGATGCCGACATCGACGAAATTACCAAGCTCTCGACCAAATTCTCATTGAACCTTGACCGCGCTAACCGCGCTATGTGGCAGAAGGGCGCTATGTCCATCCCCACGCAGTTCTTGCAGGTTACGGCCAAGTTCATGGAGAAGATGTGGTACAACGTCAATCGCGTTGAGACCGGATGGACTGCTACTGAGAAGCTCAAGGTGCTGGGCGGCTACGCCTTTATGTTCGGCGCTGCGGGTGTTCCGTTCGGTCAGGCCATGCTCAACAATCTCTCCGAGTGGGCTTATTCTGATGAAGTGGGCGGTCTCGGGGATAAAGGCGGCAAGTACATCCAGAAGCTTCAGGATGGCTTTATCGGCTATCTGATTAACTTCAGCCTCGGTGCAGACGTGGAGATCTCGTCCCGCCTGTCGCTGGTGGACTCTGTGTCCCAGATCGTGGGCGATATCATGGACAATCAGGCGGACATTCCGTCGGCTGTCCTCGGTGTGTTCGGAGAACTCCCTAACCGCCTGTTCAAGATTGTGGGCCGTCTGGCCTATCTATCAACCCCCATGGGCTGGGAAGGTGTGAATGGAGACACCGCCTACGAAGTCATGGATGAGTCCCTAAAGATGCTGTCGTCCTACCGCCAAGCGCGTAGGGCTCAGATTCTTCGGAATACCATGACTCTGTGGACCAACAATGTCGTGGACTTCAACGGTACAGCTATCCGTAAGCTGGATGATATCGAAGCCCGACATCTGTACTGGGCCCAGATGCTCGGGTTCTCCCCGGCCGAGATTCAGGACTACTACCAGACCCGGATGTACAACCGGATCACCGAGAAGGATCTGGACGACACGGCCAAGGTAGTCATTCAGCTTGCCCAACGGATTATGGTTTCGGACTATTACGAGGGTGAGGTTGGCGGGCAGCGGGCCAAGACTCAGATCGCCATTGTGATGGCAGACCTGAACACACTGGAGCGCCGTAAGGTCATGGGCATTGTTCGCAAGAAGCTCAATGACAATAACTACGCGCTGGCCAAGGAACTTGTTCGCGCCGCTGAGAACTACACCATCAGCAAGGACCTGACGGTGGGTCCGCCGTGGAACAGCAACACCGTTGGCTATCCAAACAGATTAGGTAAAGATTAATGCCGACTAAGTTTACGGGCGTAATTGACGGTCCCCAGAACCCGACTGCCACTAGGGAGCAGTACTTTGGGGATGCTACTGGCGTCGCCAAGAATATCGAGACTATGGCCTCGGTAGCGGGACAGATGCAGGATGAGCGCATCCTGAGCAAGTTCCAAGACAGTATTCTTGGGGAGACTCCTGATACTTCGGAATATGATTCCCAGCTCCGTGATGTCAAGCAGCGGCTGTACGATGCCTCCAGTCGGAATGACAAGGAGGCCATGGCCAACTACATTGGGCAACTTGAGAAGCTCCGTAGGGCGGAGTCCTCGGGAGTCATGTCTCCGACTGCTTCTAGCCTGCGGCTCCAGATGCTCACCAAGGAATGGGCCAATCGTTACCCGCATCTAGCCACGAAGTTTAAGACTCTGTACAACGAAGCGGCCTCTGGCGGCTACGGCGGCAAGAGTGCCCCCGAAGATCCAGTCCAGAAGGGAATTGATGAGGTTCTTCAAGAGTCCTTCCGTACTGGCAGATCTGTTGCCGATATCTGGGAAGACCGAAGGATTGCCGATACTGATGCCCGACTGACCCATCAGATCAACATCAAGATGAAGATGGGTGATGATGTTAAGCCGGAGCTCGAGAATCAGGCTACCAACTTCGTGACAGCACTCGTTAAGAAGGCTAGAGAGGGCATGATCGCGGAGGCCAAGGCAGGCAATCTCGACGGCGCAAATTGGACTATCCAGCTTGGAGAGGCCCGGGACTTCGCGAAGAAGGAACTGATGAACAAGTTCGCGGAGATTGAAAAGAACGGCGTCATCCTCGGGCGAGAGTGGAAAGACGGAGTTCTGAACTCTACCCTTAAGGCGTTTGATGATTTGGCCGCTGCCGCTCAGCGAGCGGACTCTTCGGACCGTGCGGGCCGCATGGCCGACAATATGACCAAGGTTACGGCCGCTGGCCTCGATCAAGAACTCGTGCGCTCCTTCGGGTATCGTGGGGCTCTAGTTGTCAAGTATCCCAATCTCTCCCAGTTCCTCGCTAAAGCGGTTGCTGCGCAGCAGGCTCTCAGCAAGCCCGGTGGCAAGAAGGCTCTATGGGAGGCCGTTGCGGCGGAAGATCCGGAAACAGCGGGCATTGCGGCGTGGCTGGGAGACGGCAATCTCACTAAGCTGGTGATCGACAATCTCGGGTTTACGCTGAATAGCGCCGATCCCCAGAAACCGGGAGAACAGCCCACACAGGACCCGCTGGAGCACTACTCCCCTCGTGTTCGTCGTATTGCTACGGCGAACCTTCTGTCAGCCCTCCGGCAGCCGGGCATGTCTCCCGAGGATTACTCGGCGATTGTGGTCCGGGCAGCCAACGAATCTCCGGATCTTTTGGCTAAGGACGCGACGGCTCTTAGCATGATTACTAATATTCCCAACCTTCGAGAAAAGGTTAACCAGACTTTTGCAAACTGGGTCGTGGGTATCTCTAACGAGATGGACCCCGCAGACTTCGACCTTATCCAGATGTCGGGAGCGGGCCAGCCCGGCAACGTGGTCCAGACTAAGGATGCCCCCACTAACGCAGCCGTTCAGGCTGCTGCTGATGCTTCGGTGGCGGCCTTCGGTTATCCCGTCAAGGCGCTGGATACCGTACTCGCGGCAGACCCGGCGAATAAGATGGCCTCCCTCCTGAACACGTACTACGAGGTTATGGTGGGATCCGGAATGGCTCCCGAGGAAGCTAAGCAGCAGGTTGGCAAGCAGCTTGCTGGAGTCATCCAGATGCGTACGGAATCTGCCCAGAGGCCCACACAGGCCCAGCAAGCAGAGGCTGATAAGCAGAAAGTGATTGACGCGCAGTCGTCGGTAGACTCCTTGGAGAAAGCCGGTGACATGGTGATTAAGGCTATTCAAGAGGGCAAGATGCCCGCAAAGCTGGGAGCCGAGTTCTTGCGCATTTTCAATACCGGGTCTAGTCAGGTGCTGGATAAACTGGAGCCGGGTATTTACCGGGACAAGAAGACGGGCATTCTGTGGACTGTAACCGAAAAGGGCATGAAGCAGGGCACGGGTCACTAAAATGGACCTTGAAAGAGTTTCCGCGCTATCGGTCACTCTGCTGAAGGGTGACACCGGGCCACAAGGTCCGGTAGGTCCGGTAGGCCCTCAGGGTCCTCCGGGTAAGGACGGCATCGATGGTAAGGATGGTAAGGATGGACGAGACGGTAAAGACGGGCGAGACGGGAAAGACGGTGAGACTCGAGTCGTTCGCGAAGCTGATCTACAGGCTGTACGAGACCTCGAAGAGAAGCTCCGATCCGAAATGGATCGAGTATCAAAGGCTCTTGATAAACTTGCCAAGCGACGCCCAGAGGGCGGTGGTGGCGGTGGAGGTAGTTCGCTAGATGGAGAGATTGTCGTCACCTTCGACGGAGGCGGATCAGTCCTCACTACCGGAGACACACAGGTCTACTACACGCTCCCCTATGATGCCTCAATTGAAGGCTGGTACCTTACGGGCTACCCTTCGGGAAGCGTCGGACTCGACGTATGGGCAGCGTCCGGAGCAATCCCTACCAACTCAGACTCCATCACAGCTTCCGCTAAGCCCAGTCTGTCTTCCGAAACATACAAGGCTTCCAAAGCTCTGAACGGCTGGAAGCTGGCTCACAAAGCGGGCACGGTGTTTGGCTTTGAGGTCGAATCTGCCTCGACCCTGACCAAGGCAGTCCTGACAATCAAACTACAGAGAGTCTAATGATTACTACTATTTACGGTGATATGGAAGAGGCCCTCCTGCAGAAGCGGGAGTACACCGGGGAAGACGACAACGCTTTCTACTGGGCTGTCGAATACTATCTCAATGACGAGCTTGTCCACCGCTCGGCACGAGTAGATCTTAAGCGTGGATTTGATCTATCACTTGAAACGGAGAAGCTTGGCTAATGGCTAATACACAAGGAATCTCCGGCGTGGCCAAGCAGGCTGCGCTGGCAGCTATCGTTGACGGTAAGACTCTCAAGGGTGCCCTGTATCTGGCATCTGCGACTACGGGTCCGACTAACACCGTCTATACCTCTACCGGAGAGCTCTCGGCTACCGGTAACTACACGGCGGGCGGTAACTCGGTTACCAACGCCAACACGGCGGGACTGACTTCCACCACGGCCTACTGGACCCCCAGTGCGTCGATCCAGTGGACTTCGTTTACGTCCTCTGGTGCGTTTGACGCGGTGATGATTTACAGCACCACGGATACGAACCGCAACATCGGCGTGTTCACGTTCTCGTCCCAGTCGGTTACGGCCGGGACGTTTACCCTGACCATGCCGACCAATGACGCCACCACTGGCCTGGTCCGGTTCGCCTAATGAAGAAACTTCTGGCTTTGCTGTTGCTCGCGCCGTCGCTGGCGCTCTCCGCCGTGACGGCGACGGTCACCCCCGGCGACTGGCCGCTGTACCGTGGCTCGACTATCGTCAGCCGTCACGCCTCGCTCGACGCCTGCGTGGCTGCGGCGAAGGCGCTGAGCGTGCAGCGCAGCTACACCTGCCGCACGTCGGCGGGCGTCGCTGTGACCGTGACGGTGGACCCGCCTCCGCCGCCTCCGCCGCCTGTTAGCGGGCCGACGCTCACGATTTCAAAGGACGCCTACGTCGGCGACGATTACGTGTCCGCCATCTGGTCGGGCGTAGCGCCTTGCACGGCGTCGAGCGTGCCGGCCTACGATCCTTGGAGCGGACCGAAGGACGCAAGCGGCGGACAGTCGCTCTCGCCCGACTATTCGGTCGTTCTGACGCTGACCTGCGCCAATGGCTCGACCTCGCGCACGCTGACTGTCACGGGCTTTGACACGCCCCCCCCGCCGCCCTCGGGCGGTGGTGGCGGCGGCACGCCGCCCCCGGTCGAAACGCTGCCGGTCCCGACCGTGTTGCCGACCCCGATTGCGCTGACGGTGACGCCGATCCCGGTGGGCGATCCGGTGGCCGACTTCTCGCAGACCGCGCGGCGGAACTGGAACCACGGCGGGCACAATGTCGCGGTGCCGTTCTCAACCGACTACGGATATTGGGACTATGAGAACTGCGCCACGCACTATTCGACGTGGCTGTTTGATCGGCCCTCGGCGTGGTTTAAGTATGCGGAGCTGACCGGCGACGCCACGGCGCGCGACCTCGCCATCAGTGACTTCCGCTACTGGGTCGGCAAGATCGACGCGCAGGGCTACTTTTCCTGCAAGACCGGCGAGCAGGATTCCAAGTATCTGTACATTGAGCCGTTCATTCGCTACGAATCGGCGACGGGTGACCAGCAATACCGCGCGGTGGCGGATCGCGTCTATGCGGCGAGCGCGACGGGATTCCCCAGCAATTACTCGGCGTCTTATCCGATCTGGACCGAGCGCGAAGTCGGCATCCACCTTGGCGCGGCGGTCGACTACTACCGGCTGACCGGAAACACGCAGGCGCTTGCGCGTGCGGCGGCTCTGGTGCGCCAGTGGTCGGACGTGGCCGGCACGGTCGGTGCGCCGCTCGTCACTGAAACGAAGCACGAAGGCGGCGGCCCGGCCCCGAACGAACTGACGAACAGCCCGTGGATGTCGGCGCTGTACTTCCAGTCGGCGCGCAAGTATTGGCAGATCACGGGCGACGATACCGTGCTGCGCCAGGCGTCGGCTTATTTCGACTGGCTCGACGCGAACGCGCTGTATGACGGATCGCTCGCGCATCCGGAGTTCACGGGCCTGACGTTCCCGCGCTACCTCACCGGCAACGGCGTGGGCGACAGTTTCCCCGACGAGTCGAACATGCTGCATTGCCCGGATGTCGGCGGCTTTATCCACTTCGCGGTGGATGCCAAGCGTCGACTTGGGCTTCCGACTGCGCGGGCGCAGCAGCGCGAGACCGAACTGAAAGCTTGCACGGCTCGTATGTGGCAGAACTGGACGCGCGACACGGACTACTTGCCGAAGTACCGCGTCGCGGCCCCGCGCTCATGGAACTGGTGGGTGTCGGGCTTCTACGAGTCCGCACGCTGATCTGTGGCGACTGTAGGGCCAACCAGTCCAGGGACCAGTAGCGCCCCAAATCTCGCAGATCGCGGCTGGGGAAATACGCTTACGTTCCCGTCTGCGGCGACGCTGGATAAGGTCACCGTATTCTTCGACTACGACGCCGGAAATTCCTCTGGTGCGTGTAATGCGAAGGTCGTCATCTACGCGGACAGTTCGGGCGCGCCGGGGGCTCGCGTCGCCGTCAGTTCGGCCGTTGCCGTTGGGTCGAATGACCAGACGGTCGACTTCACGTTCGGGATATCGGTCTCCGCGGCGACATATTGGTTTGTTGTCGTAACCGACGATGCGGGAACTAACCGCCTAAACATCGTCGCTTTCAGTGGCAGCAGTTCCATCCGCAAGGAAGGGCTGACGTATGCGAGCCCGGCGGACCCGATGGGAACGCCAGATGCGACGGGCGCGATCAGCCACGGCATTTATGCCACGTACACGGTCGGATCTACTCTAGACCAGTCTCACTTCCGCTTCCGCAACGACGACGGCAGCGAAACCACGGCGACGTGGGCGGCAGCCGAAGATACGCCGATCAGCCTCGCGAAGAACACGCCGGTGCGGCTGCGCGTCGAGATCGGCGCAACGAATG